>Ga0247841_10006925_pt1 | contig 17137 bp, 16 predicted proteins | sample LaCruzMarch2015__2_FD_192410 | JGI IMG/M metagenome (GOLD analysis project Ga0247841, IMG submission 192410) | Freshwater microbial communities from meromictic Lake La Cruz, Castile-La Mancha, Spain - LaCruzMarch2015_18m | ecosystem: Environmental > Aquatic > Freshwater > Lake | place: Spain... | reverse complement strand
TCTTGTACTCATAATCTTTGTCTCCTAAGAAAATATTACCATAAAAAAATAGCCCTGTAAATCAAACATTCAATCTACAAGGCTATAGGCCTTTTTTTATCGTGTCCGAATTACAGGGTATATTTTAAAGTGCCATTGGCACTTTTTTTATACAATGTTCTTGAGATTTTGCCCTAAAAAACGTATAATGATATACAGTATTGTCTAGAGAGGTAAACACATGAACATCAAAAAAGTGGCCCTATTAATTTTAATGGGATTCGCCTTGGCTGGCTGCGCCTTAAGCGATTCTCCAAAATCCATAGAAATCAGCGGACCGGCGGTGATCGACGTCAATTTGCCAACCCCATATTCGGTCGTTTCCGATCCGGTCAATGCTGACCTTTCCATCATTTGGTCGAGCAGCAATTCTGAAGTTGCGACCGTCGACGCAGAAGGAAATCTAACCGGTTTATGTCCTGGAATCATTCGCCTGAGCGCCAAACTGGAAAGCGATCCGGACATTAAAGACTTCATTGACGTGGAAATCGTTGCTCCCGTCATTACTGAGGTCAACATTTCCGGAGCAACGACTTTGTATCTCGGAAGCGAAACGAACCTGACTGCGGTGGTCATTCCCGCTCATGCTCCTCAGGATGTCACTTGGAGCAGCGATAATGAAACCGTGGCAACCGTGAATCAAAGCGGTGTCGTGACCGGACTCGCGGTCGGGATCGCCAACATTCGGGCGGCCAGCTCGGAAAATCCGGCGGTTTTCCAAACCTTGACGATTGAAGTAACCGCTGCTCCGATTGAGAGCATTGCAATTTTCGGAGAAGATCAGGTATTCATTGATTCGGTCCTAACGCTTCAAGCGAAATCCGGCGATATTGATGTTTCCGGTTTGGTCGATTGGTCCGTTGACGATTCTTTGATTGCATCCATCGATGAACTCGGGAATTTGGTCGGAGTTTCAGAAGGCGAAGTCACCGTGACCGCCACCCTGAAAACCAATGGCGCGGTTTTTTCTGTCAAGACCATAACCGTCATCTATCAGGCTTTCCAATATTTTGATTCAAAAGTTTTATCCATTGATACCACCAACAAAAAAATCGAATTGCTTGGCTGCCCGGCAACCTCCTATGATGCGGCAACCAGGTTCATCAAAACCAGCGGCGATGTTTTCTTCCCGGTAACGGTCAACGATTTGTATCTCGGGATGGAGAATGTTTATGTTCAGGTTGACTCGGAGTCCAAAACCATCGCTTCGATTTTGATCGATGGCGAAAAAGGCTTTTCAAACATCCGCGTCGGGATTCGCCGTTCCATCGGCGACATTTCCGTTGATGAAACGCTGTATCACGACACCGTGACTTTCACCATGCTGTCGGACATGCGGCTTCAAACCTTTGACGGCCTCGCCAATTTCCAGCTTTTGTCCGGAGCTCAAATGGAAATGACGGTTTCCGGTCTGAACATTTCGGTCAAGCGAAACGGGACAACGATTCTGGAAACTCCGAAACGTTTGATTTTTGTTTCAGAAACCGAATCGGACAATGTCACCTTAACCAGTATTTCCCGGAGCATGGGGAACCCTTCCTACGCAGGGAACATGGAAGTGGCCCTGGTTGGGGATCGCTTGCTGGTTGTCAACGATCTTAATTTGGAAAAATATCTTTATAAAGTCATCCCAAGCGAAATGCCCGCTTCTTACAGCACGGAGGCTTTGAAAGCCCAAGCCATTGCGGCCCGCACTTACGCTTACATGGATATCTTAAGGAAATCCACCGAAAAATTAGGTTATACCGTCGATGATTCTACGAAGAGCCAAGTATACAACAACCAAAACGCCCAGACCGCTTCCAACGCAGCGGTTGATCAGACCCAAGGGTTGATCATGACCAACGGCGGAAACCCAATTTCCGCTTACTATTACTCAACTTCCTGCGGACTGACCGCCAGCGGTCATGAAGTTTGGATAACCGGTGCGGTCGAAGCTCCGATTCCATATCTAATCGGCCAAAATCTGACCCAGGACGGAAGCGGACTGCCGATTCCTTTTGACTATTCGAGCGAATCCAACATGCTGTCCTTCTTTAAGACCTTGACGATGACGACTCCGGACAGTTCGGTCAAGTATCACCGTTGGAAAGTTGCTTTCACAAAAACGCAATTGGCGAACACCTTAAACGTCAATTTGAAACTGACTTATGCTTCCACCCCGAATCTGGTGCTCACCAAATCGGGTGAAAACTGGGTTTCTCAAGCCATTCCGGATTCGATCGGTGATATCACCGATGTTCGGGTTGGGTTGCGAGGGACTTCGGGAGTGGTCATGGAACTGATCATCGAAACCACAACTGGGTGGTATAAAATCATTAACCAATACAACATCCGCTTTACCGTGCGTCCGTCCAACGGCGGTTCGATCGTTACGACGGATTATGCGAAAGGAACCGATACCGACTACTCCAGTTCGACGAATAATGTCTCGATCCTTCATTCCGGTTTCTTTGCCATTGAAACCAGCGGCGACACCTTTACCTTCTACGGCGGCGGCAATGGCCACGGCGTGGGCATGAGTCAAAATGGCGCCAATGGTTTGGCCAAGCTGGGAGAGGATCATATTGAGATCCTTACCACTTATTACAGTTCGATCGTTTTAACCGATGTTACTTACAATTACGTTCAATTAGAAAATTTCGAACAATATTTTCAGTAAAAAAAGACCCCAAGAACAATTCTTGGGGTTTTCGTTTTTCATTTAGTTGACGGCTTCCGGAGTAGCTTTCCGGTTCTTGATCTCCGAAATCATCATGTTGTACATTTCTTCATCAATGATGAATTTCTTTCTCAAAATGAGCCAGGAAGCCACGATGGTGATGGCCGGAACCAAAGTAATGGCCAAACGCAGATAAATGCGCATTACCGGGGTCGCCCGATCTCGGAAATATTGATCGGCGGTCGCGGTAATGATCATGATCTCTTTTCCATCTTCGGTTTCGTATTCAACCAATTGGAGCATCTCATAAAAAGTTTGTTTGGTTTCGGCGGTCAATTCAGCGTATTCCTCGCCTTCAAAGATGACGATTTCCGCGAGGGCATTGGCTTTATATGTCGCTTGTTCCGCGGTTTCCAGATTATCGTAAATTTCTTTTTGTCTTTCCAATTCGCTGACGTTTTGGGAAAGAACGAAGATCCCGGAAGTGACCAGGACCAAAGTCATGATCCCCTGTTCCAAAGCGCTGGCCATTTTAGCCATGAAAGGACGGAGGGAGAAAATAATGCCTTCGTTTCGTTCTCCGGTTTTATATTCATTGTATTCAATGGTATTGGCGATGTTGACGGTCAGGACCATGTAAAAGAGGGCTTGACCGGTGAAGACCAAAAATCCGAACAGGCAGATGACGATCAAATTGATCGGCAGGATCGAGACATAGCCCATCAATAACAGCAGCAGGTATCCAAGACCTAAAATGATCATGCTGACCCACATTAAGCGTTTGCGGCCCAGTTTCTTAACGATAATTGGGTAAAAAGCTTGAATCGACAGGTTACTGACGCCGAAAACGACAATGAAGATCACGACCTGGAATCGGTCATATCCCAGTTCCATGAAGAAGAAATTGTATCCCAACGCGACTAGGATGCCACTGCCAACGTTGTAAAGAAGCATGGCCAGGATCAGCCAAAGCAATTGGTCATTATGGACGATGACTTTAAACATTTTTTTAAGGCTGACTTTGTCTTTATGGATCTCATCCTTGATCTCCGGTTCTTTGACCCCAAACACCGTCAGAACTTGGCAGAGGACCAAGGCGACGGCGATGATGATGGAAACGGCCCGGTATCCCGCGACGGCGTTACCGACGGTCATGAAAGTGGCCATCGCGTTTGCAGCAAAAGCGCCGACTCCCGCGAAGACGACCGCCATGGTCGTAATGCTGTTGCGGTGTTTCGGGTTCGTGGACAGCGATGGCAACATCGACCAGTACGAGATGTCGTTCATCGTAAAGGCGATTTCCCAAGCCAGGTAAATGACTCCGAAGAAAACGACGAAGTCCCAACCATTGTGGCCAAGCGGCCGAATGTTGAACATCATGACGATGACGATCGCGGTCAGAACCGCACCGATCAAGATCCATGGTTTGAATTTACCCCATGGCGATTTGGTGTTTTCGATGATGGCTCCCATCATCGGGTCGTTGATGGCGTCCCAGACTCGACCGATGACCAGCATGACGCCGATGGCGGAAAATTGGGCAACCGTTAAGCCTAATCCAGCGTATTGGATGTAGGTCATGAAGAAAGTGGCGACGAGAGTGTACGTCATGTCCCGGCCGATGCCGCCCAGACTGTAACTCCATTTGTTTCTTTTCAAGTATTGGTTCTTTGGTTGTGTTTCCATTTTTGCCTCCAAAGCAGTAAAACTAAACGTATTATATCACGAAAAGAAAGCATAAAAAAGAAATAAATCGCAAATAGCCAAAAAAAGATGAAAACGCTTGAGGCGATTTGGTTTACAAGATTTTTCTTGTGTGTTATAATTATTTTGTTGGGAGGATTGGTATTATGAAAGCAAAATTTTTTATTTGTAAGATCTGTGGAAACGAAGAGGTCATGATAAACTTTTCGGGAGCCACTCCAGTTTGTTGCGGCCAAAAAATGACCGAGCTGATCGCTAACAAAGACGAAACGGCATCCAAAGAGAAACACATTCCCGTCGTTACCATTGTTGGGAAACACGTTGAAGTCGTTGTTGGAAGCGTAATTCATCCGATGCTGCCCGCTCACTACATCAAATGGATTTATTTGGAAACCACCAAAGGCGGCCAACTAAAGAAATTGCAGCCGGAAACCGAACCAAAAGCGTCCTTCGTTTTGGAAAACGAAGAATTGGTGGCGGTCTACGAGTATTGCAACCTGCATGGGCTTTGGGTCAAAGAAATTAAATAGCAAAAAAAACGATTCTTCGAGAAAAAAGTTTCATTGAGAAACAAGTTTCTTTGGAATCGTTTTTAATTTTGATTACAGGTTTTTGCGAATGAGTTCTTGAATGGCGTTTTTTGGTTTGAAACCCATCGAACTATAGACGAGTTTTCCGCTTTTGATCAAAACCAAAGTCGGGATGGCGGTAATTTTATATTCCCGGGCCAAGTCGCCTTCCTGATCAACATCGACTTTGAGGACTTTGACGGACTCGGACATTTCTTGGTTGATCTCCTCGATGACGGGAGCCATCATTTTACAAGGGCCGCACCAAGTGGCGTAAAAATCGACCAAAACCAACTTGTTGTCCGCTACTGCTTGTTTGAATTGCGCTTTGTTTGTGTTTTCCATTTTATATAGCATCCTTTCTTTGGTTACATTATATTACAATCCTTCTTTTCTTTCTACATATTTGCTTGATTTTGAGTTGGAAACAATCGGGAAAAGTGTTATAATTTAGAAAAGCTTTCCCGATTGGATGGGAAAAATAAAAGGAGTGAAAATGGACATTTTCAACAAATCAATCTGTCGCTTGAACACGTCGTCGTGGAAATGGAAATCCGCGGACGAACACCAACTGTCTTTTTCGATCGCGGATTCGGATTATCAAACCGCCCCGGAAATCATCGCGGCCATCAAAAAACGCTGCGATCACGGTATTTTTGGGTATACTTTCGTTGATGACGAGTACTTGGAGATCCTGGTAAACTGGGTCAATCGCCGCTATCACTATCAGATCAAGAAGGACTGGATCATTCCCTGCATCGGCGTCGTCCCTTCGATGGCTTTTTCGATCGAAGCTCTGACTGAACCCGGTGACCAAATCGTCGTGCAATCGCCGGTTTATGATCCTTTCTACGGGGTGGTTACCCAAACCAACCGAACCCTGGTGGTAAATAAGCTGATTCGAACGGAAAACCGTTATGTCATGGATTTTGATGATTTGGAAAAGTGTTTCCAAAACGGGGCCAAGATGATGATCCTTTGCAATCCTCACAATCCGGTGGGAAGGGTTTGGGATGAAGCCGAATTGGACCGGCTGGTGGCCTTATGCATGCAATATCAGGTGATCTTGATCAGCGATGAGATCCATTGCGATTTCATTCTGGCTCCCAAGCCGTTCATCTCGATCGGAAAGTACATTCCAATGTACGACCGGCTTTTGATCTGCACGGCCCCTTCTAAAACTTTCAATCTGGCCGGGCTTCAGGATTCGAACATTTTCATCCCCAACCCGAGTTTCCGGGCTGCTTACGCCAAAGAATCCGCCCGCCATTTCATTCAATCGCCGAATGTGCTAGCCCTGACCGCTTGCAAAGCCGCCTATTCTTTGGGCGAGCCTTGGCTGGAAGCACAGCTAAGCCATCTTCGGAAGAACTACGCTTTCATCAAAGAATTCTTGGGAAAGGAATTGCCGATGGTGAAGATCGCCGATTTGGAAGGCACTTATCTGGTTTGGGCCGATCTGCGGTTCCTGAATCTGACTTGCAAAGAAATAACCGAAGGCCTTTTAAAACAAGGAATGATCATCAAAGCCGGAGAAACTTATGGGGAAGGCTGCAATGGCTTCATCCGTCTCAACATCGCTTGCGGAAGAGAACAACTGAAAGCGGGAATGGAAATGCTTAAAAATTTTGTTCTTAAAAAAATAAATAAATAGCCAAAAAAAGGAGGGGCAAATGCAACGACTTATCGAAAAACTAAAAGAATCCGGCCGAACCATGGTCATTCCCATTCGGCCTTCAAACATTTGCTCCTGCGAAAAATCACCGAAAAGTACTTGGTTCTTGATAAAGAAACGAAAACCATGCGGCCGGTTCAATACCGCGATTTTGCGATTCTGACGGCGGAAAAATCCCAGTTTGATTTGTTTAAACAGGTTTTTGAAAGCTGGAATCTGCCTTTGGACATCGCCAAAGACGAGAACATTTTGACCAGCCGGGAGATTTTTGCCATTGGAAACCTATTGAAGTTCATTTGGTCACTGACCGACGAAACTTATTATTCGAAAGCCGGACGCGATTCGCTGTTGGGAGTTTTGCGAAGTTTTCTGGTTGAAGCGAAGGACAGCGACATTTTTGAGATTTTCCAAAACGACCTTCGCGAGGGGTTAAAATCGCGCTACCCTGAATTCTGGGAGAAGTGCAATAACATTGCGCAAAACATCCGAAACTCGACCACAGCCCAAATTTTAGGTGAAATCTACAAATCATTCGGGATTTGGAAAAAGATCCCGCGTTTGGGAAACATTGAGGAAACGGAAAACCGGCTCAACTTTTTGCTTGAGAAATTCCAAGAGCTGGATCGGGCCGGCTACCGCTTTTTGGACGTCATAAACTACCTGGAAGCGATGTTGGACGCCAAAATGGACTTCGAGATCCCGAAGAATTCCCCAACCGAACTCAATGCGGTTCGGATGATGTCCATTCACAAATCCAAGGGATTGGAGTTTCCGATCTGCTATCATCCGGTCTTGACCGCTCGTTTCAATCTGGCGGACATCCGGGACAAAGTCCTATTTGACCGTAAATACGGAATCATCCTTCCGATCTTTGATGAAGGCCTGAAAGACACTTTTCAAAAGGTTTTGGTTGCAAACCGTTACAAAACCGAGGAAGTAAGCGAAAGACTGCGGCTTTTGTATGTTGCCATGACCAGGGCCAAAGAGAAGATCATCGTGGTACTCCCCAAAAACAGCGATGATCATTTCCTTGGGGACGGACCGGTCCCGTTGGAAGACCGGGTCAATTTCCGGTCTTTGGCGGCCGTGTTTGATTCGGTCCACCAAATCTTATCCCCCTATGCTTCGGAAATACTCAACTCCGCATTTACTCCCGAGCGGTTACAGAAAGCGAAGATGGCGGATCTTCCGGAAGAAACGCCGATAACGATTAGGCATCACCGGGTAACTTTGGAAAAACAAACCACGGCTAAACGAATTGCTTCCTCAAAAGCTTTGGGATTATTGGAAAAAGAAGCCGTCGCGAAAATGGAACTTGGGACTAAGGTCCACGAATGCTTGGAAATCATTGATTTTTCTTTGGACGTCGGTTCGCAAATCGAAAAAATGGGCTTGGAGCCGCTGATCAAAGCCAAATTGCGGGCCTTTTTTGGGATTTCGCGGTTCTTTGAAAAAAGAATCATCAAAGTTTACCGCGAACATCAATTTGAAATGGGCCAAAACAGCCCCGAAAGCGGGATCATCGACCTGATTTTGGAGACTCCGGACGAAATGATCATCATCGATTACAAACTGGCGGACTTGGAAAAAGCCGGATACGCCGAACAATTGATGAGTTATCGAAGCTATTTGCAATCAGTCACGAACAAGGCCATCAGCGGCTATTTGTACTCGATTTTCAAAGAAACTTTGAAAAAGGTTTTCTAAAACCGAAAGCAAAAAAATAATTGATAATCAACCGATAAAATAGTATAATTTACTTTGGAGGGAAATTATGTCAATCAAAAATAAAGTAATCGCTATTACCCCATTTATTTGCACCATAGCGTTTTTGTTGTTGGGATTTTTGACCGATAGTTGGCACCCGGCCTGGCTGGTATTCCTTTTGATCCCGCTGATGCCTTTTTTGGTCGGAAAGAAAAAAATCCGGTTCTCCATTCCCCTCGTCATTGTTGGGATTTATCTGGTTCTCGGACTGGTCTTCAAATTGTGGCATCCGGGTTGGGTCGTACTGATCCTCATTCCGGTTTTTCACATTTTGCTTACCCCAACCATGCGAGACGATTCAGACAAAAACGACTAAAAGAGATTATCGCCTAAAAAACGGGTGTGATGCATCTGATTTTTAAGAGATTCCATCTCTTTTTTATTAAGAGGAAATATGAAAATTTGGGAAATAATACTTATTGGAATCGGGCTTTCGATGGATGCTTCCGCCGTGGCCCTGTGCAACGGTCTTTTGGACAAGAAAATGAAGATTCAAAAGGCCTTGCTCATTGCTTTCATGTTTGGCATCTTTCAGGGGATCATGCCGCTTTTGGGCTATTTTTTGGGAACCCTGTTCACGGGATTCATAACCAACTTTGCCTTTTACCTAGCCTCGGGAGTTTTGATTTTCCTGGGAGGGAAAATGATCTGGGAACAATGGAAGAAAAAAGATGAAGTTTGCGTTCTTCAGACTTTTACTACCCTTTTGGTTCAGGCCGTGGCCACCAGCATTGACGCCTTCTTGGTCGGACTGACGTTCGCAGCTTTGAGCGTAAAAGTTTTTTCCGCCTCGCTGATCATCGCTTTGATAACCTTTTGTTCAAGTATGATTTTTGTTTATTTGGGAAAGAAATTTGGCGAGATCCTGAAGAATAAAGCGATCCTTTTTGGAGGACTAATTCTGGTCGGGATCGGAATCAAAATACTCATCGATGGATTGATGGGATAATTTAAGGGGGACAACATGAAAATTGGATTTATCGGCGTCGGAGTCATGGGAAAATCCATGGTCCGGAATCTGCTTAAAAACGGCTTTGAGGTGGAGATCTACGCCCGTCAGCCGGAAAAAGTAGTTGACGTTGTTTTTGAAGGCGCCAGTTTGATCAGTTCGATTGCGGTGCTTTCCAAACGAAGTGACATCATCATTACCATGGTCGGGTTTCCGCGGGATGTCCGCAGCGTTTATTTTGATGAAGACAAGATTCTTAATAATGCGAAAGCCGGGACGATCGTCATTGACATGACGACTTCCTCGCCGTCTTTGGCTCGGGAAATTTATTTGGAAGCCCAGTATCACGGCATTCAAAGCTTGGACTGCCCAGTCACCGGCGGGGACATCGGCGCCAAGGAAGGGACCCTGACCATTTTCGGAGGGGGCGACCAAAACGCTTATGACCAAGTTTTGCCGATCCTAAAAGCGATGGGAAAAACCGTCGTCTTCGTAGGCGGGCCCGGATTTGGGCAACACGCCAAACTGGCCAATCAAATCGGAGTCGCGGGGGCCATCGCCGCGGTCAGCGAAATGATTGCTTATTCCAGAGCCAACGGATTGGATCCCAAGGTTCTGATCGACGTCTGGAATACCGGCAGCGCCGCCAGCACGCAAATGAAAGTATCGGCTCCGCGCGCCTTATCCGGAGACATGAACCCGGGATTTTTTATCAAACATTTCATTAAGGACATGAATTTGGCCATTGATGAGACCGAAAACAAAGGCCTTGACTTGAAAATGCTGCACACTGTTCGCGACATGTACGTCAAACTGGCCCAAGAAGGGCTTGGGGATTTAGGTACCCAAGCACTCGTAAAGTATTACGAAGAAAGCGAAAAAGACAATGGTCAGAAGAATAATTAAAATCACCTCCCGCTGTCTGCTTATTTTGCTTGGTTTTATTCTGGTCGTGGTTGGGGGATATGTTGGTTACATCAGCGTTCAATATTATCGGATTGATGATGAAACGGCCATTGTTCCCGAAACCAACCAAACGGGTCTGCTGGATGTGACCGATCAATACGTCATCACGACTTACAACATTGGTTTTGGGGCATATGATCCCGAGTTCTCCTTTTTCATGGATAGCGGCGAAATGCTGACCGGCGAAAAGATCCACGGTGCCAGCGGGAAAGCCAAAAATTTGGAAGTCGTCAACACCAATACGGATGGCGCCATCGCCACGGTTTCGGCATTTGATCCCGATTTTCTGTTTTTTCAGGAAGTGGACGTCAAAGCCAACCGCAGTTACGGCGTTGACCAATTGGCAGAAATTCGCGCGAATCTGACCGGTTATGGTTCGGTTTTCGCGGAAAATTTCCACTCGGCCTATCTGTTTTATCCGTTTCATGATCCGATCGGAAAAACCCAATCGGGGATCGTATCATTTTCGAAATATCAGATTGATTCCGCGGTTCGGCATCAACTGCCGATCGATGATTCATTTCCAAACAAGTTCTTTGATTTGGACCGCTGTTTTCTCTTGACCAGAATCTCCACCAGTTCAGGAATTGATTTGGTGCTGATCAACATTCACATGTCCGCTTACGACGCCGGAGGACTGGTTCGTCAGGCCCAGTTGGCGGCTCTTAACGTCATTCTGGAAGCCGAAAAAGACAACTACGTGATCGTGGGGGGAGATTTCAACCATGACATCGCCGGAAGCATCAATTTGTTCCCGACCGAACAGAAAGTCCCGGTTTGGGTTTATGTGCTGACACAAGCCGATCTGCCTGAAGGGTACCGGTTTGCGACGGCCAATAACGTCGGGACCTGTAGAAGCAGTGACATGCCCTATGATCCGGGAGTGAATTATCAGGCGGTCATCGACGGGTTCATCGTCAATGACAAGATCACGACCGTTTCCGTCACCAACATTGAAAACGATTATTTGTACAGCGATCATAATCCGGTCAAACTGACATTCGGACTGAACGGATAAAGAAATGGTTGCCACCTTAATAAATGCCCTGGCCATCGCGGTTGGGGGAATCATCGGACTGCTGTTTCGAAAATTGATCAAAAAAGAGATTTTTGAAGCCGTTCTGAAAGTGGTTGGGATCGTGGTTTTGATTATCGGCTTGGCGGGCGTTCTGAAAGGGATGCTGGTCATTGAAGACAACACCCTATCCACGCAATATGAATTGTTGCTCCTTATCAGTTTGGCTTTGGGAACATTTTTAGGAGAAATCCTTAAGATCGACCATCATCTGAACCGATTCGGAGAATATTTGGAAAAAAAGATTAACAAAGGGAAATTCTCGGAAGGCTTCATTGCTGCCAGTCTCATTTTCTGTGTCGGAGCCATGGCCATTGTTGGCAGCATCAGCGCGGCCCTGGGAGATCCTTCGGTCATATATCTGAAAGCCATGATCGACGGGATCACCGCCATCGTTCTGGCTTCAACCTTGGGTTACGGAGTCATTTTCTCCGCCCTTCCGGTTTTGATCTATCAGGGAGCCATCACCGGTTTGGGGCTGGCTTTCGGAGATTTCATGCCCGCGGACTTTGTTTCCGCTTTCAGCATGGTCGGATATGCGATCGTGGCCTGCATCGGGTTGAATTTCTTTCGAACCGAAAAAATCCGGTTGGCCAACATGATTCCGAGTTTGTTGATCGTCATCATTTATTTTTTGATTTTCTAACTATTTTTCGAAAGGGGGAAAACCAATGAAAAAAGCGGTTTTGTTATTACATGGATTTTTATCCGACCAAAATGATTTTTCCCCGATCATTTCTCAATTGGAAGCCCGATATGATCACATTGAACGGTTGGTCTACCCGGGTCATCATCCCGGCGAGGACTATCACGATTTCAATGACGAGCAAACCTTTTTTGAATTGGAACGATGTTTTGAGCGTTTACAAAAACAATACGAGATCATTGATGTCATCGGTTATTCGATGGGAGGAGCGCTGGGGGTATACCTAAGTTCCAAATATTCCTTTCGGAAGTTGGTGCTTTTGGCGCCGGGTAACATTTATTTCAACATCTTCCTGCCCTATGCGAAACTTAAGGATTACGCGGTCAGCTTTGTGTATTTGGAGAAGGCGGCCATGGCGAAGGATGAGCTCACCAAACATCAATACCGGATCATTCTTTCGAATACTTTGGAAGAAGACAAGGAAAGTCTGCGATTCCTGTATGAAAAATATCTGCACACTTACTTTCGAAGCGCCTTCCGGAATTTCCGAAATTTGATCCGCCGGGCCAACGAAGACGTTACCGAAATCAAAAACCCTTGTTTTCTGGCTTGGGGAAAACTTGACCAGTTGGTTCCGATCAAATCAATCCGTTTCATTTGGGAAATGTGCACGAACAAGCAGAGCAAACTGCGCATTTATGACCACCTTTCCCACTTGATGTTAAGATCCGCTTTCAATCAGCAGCTGATAACCGACTTGGTTAGGTTTTTGGACGAATGAAAAAAATTCGGCTTTGAAAAGATTCAAAGCCTTTTTTTATGGAATTAATCGGTTGCTTAGTGTATAATGAACTAAAATAAGGAATAAGTGAACTATGAAAAAATATTTATTGGACTTACTTAAAGGAATTTTGATCGGGATGGCCATCCCCATTCCGGGTTTCAACGCCGGGGCGATGGCGGTGGTTTTGAACATTTATGAACCGTTCGTTAATTCCTTTTCCAATCTGCTTCAAAAGCCTTGGGCCACCATCAAAGACATTTGGGCGATGCTGATTGGCATGCTCATCGGCGTGGTCGGTTCGATTTGGGCCTTGGTTTGGCTGCTATCGAATGCTCCGATCCCAACCGCCCTGTTTTTCGTGGGTCTGGTTTTGGGGTCGCTTCCGCGAACTTTCAAGAATGCCAATCGCAGCCGGATTCGCGTCATTGACATCGTATTGCTTCTGGCGGGTGTGGCTTTGGTCGCTGTAATGCCATTCATCAATTCGGGAGCGGTTCAGGAATACCATTTTGATTTTACCACCGCCATCCTGATTTTCTTGCTTACGATGATCGCGGCGACCGCCAATGTGGTTCCGGGAGTTAGCGGATCAATGATCCTGCTGGCTTTGGGTTATTACGAGATCATCTGGGTCAGCGTGGTAGGGGCCTTCTTTGTAGCCCTGACCAGTTTTGATTTTCCGCTGATCCTTCAAACGATCGTCCCCGTCATCCCTTTCGGTCTGGGAGTAGTCCTGGGGATGGTTCTGGTTTCCAAGTTTATCGCTTGGCTGCTTAAAAAAGCTCCGCAGGCTTTCTATTATACGATCCTTGGCCTTTTGGCGGCTTCCCCTTTTGCCATCATCTATAGCGTTTATCAGGAATACGGACAAGCTTTTCTGGCTTCCGGATGGTTAAGCTGGGTGATTGGGATCTTTACCTTGGCCTTTGGAGCCTTTGGAGTCATGACCCTTCAAAAATACGAAAAGAGAAAAGAAAATGTCACCGATAACTAAAATCACCGGAAGAGCTCTGGAGTTATCCGACACCGGCCAAGGGCTGGTGAGAATCGGAAAAGAACTGTTCGCGGTTTCCAATCTGCTCCCGAAAGAAGAAGCGCTTTTGGAGATCAATTCCGATTTTCAATACCAGAAAGCCCGGGTTTTGAAGATCTTGAAACCTTCGCCAATCCGTCAGGATCCCGGCTGCGAGGTTTTTCAGAAATGTGGCGGCTGTCAGCTTCTGCACATGGACTACAAATCGCAGATCGAGTTCAAGAAAGATTTTGTTCTCAATGCTTTCAAAGAAGAGAAACTCAGCATAAAAATCGACGATGTGATCACCGCGACTTCGCCTTTTCACTATCGAAACAAAATGCAAGTGGCCTTTCGTTACAAAGAGGGAAAACTGGTTTACGGTTTTTTCGAGGAAGAGTCGCACCGGGTGACACCGATAACAAGTTGTCCGGTTCAGACCAAGGCCCAGAACGAGATTGTGAAAGACATTCAAAATCTGATGGTTTCGATGAAGATCCCCGCTTACAACGAAGACAAAAGAACCGGTTTGGTGCGTTTTGCATTGATCAAGGAAGCCTTTACGACCGGCGAAATCATGGTCGTGATCGTGACCCAGGGCGAGAATTTCCCGGGACGAAATGATTTTCAGCGCCGGCTTCGGGAAAAACACCCGGAGATCACTACCATCGTTCAAAACATCAATACCAGGCAAACTAGCATTATTCTTGGGGATCAGGAACGGGTCATCTTCGGGCCGGGATTCATTGTTGAAGAACTGCTGGGGATGAAATTCAAAATCTCATCCAAGACCTTCTTTCAGATCAATCCCGAACAAACTGCCAAACTATACCAAAAAATATTGGATTACGGAGAATTCACCAAAGATGAAACCGTCATCGACGCTTATTGCGGCGTGGGGACCATCGGCATGGTTGTCTCCCCTTACGTCAAACAAGTCATTGGCGTGGAATCGAACAAACAATCGGTCATCAATGGCGTGGAGAACCTGCGTCTCAACCACCTGAACAATCTTCAGCTCATCAATGACGATGCGACCTTGTTTTTGGAAAAAACCGCCAAAACGGATCGCCCGGTTGATGCGATCATTCTTGACCCGCCGCGAAGCGGATCGACCGAGAAATTTTTGAAAGCCATTTTGGCCATCAAACCCAAGAAAGTCATTTACGTTTCCTGCGAAGCCAAAACATTGGCTCGCGATCTGCGTCTTCTAATTAACGATTACACGATCAAGAAAGTTGCGATCGTGGACATGTTTGTTGGGACATATCACGTGGAGACAGTGGTTTGTTTAACCCAAAAATAAAGTTTCGGGTTAAAATTTCAACGTGCAATAAAAAATAATTTTGTGGAGAAAATATGAATGTACAAATAGATATTAGCGAAAAAACAATTAAAACCGAAAGACTTATTTTAAGGCCATTTAAAGAAGCAGATTTAAACGATTTTTATGAATATGCCTCCGTGGAAGGCGTTGGCGAAAACGCCGGATGGATTCATCATAAAAGCATCGATGAGACCAAAGAAATCTTAAATATGTTCATCGAGGGAAAGAAAACATTTGCTTTAGAGCGTCAAGGGAAAGTAATCGGATCATTGGGAATAGAAAAGTATCATGAAGATGAGTTTCCTGAATTACAAACTTTAAAAGGCCGGGAAATTGGCTGTGTTCTCTCAAAAGATTATTGGGGTCAAGGATTAATGCCGGAAGCAATTCAAAGTGTGATCAAATGGTTATTTAATGAATTGGGTTTAGATTTTCTGGTGTATGGTCATTCGGTTGCAAACAATCAATCGAAGCGAGTCGCGGAAAAATGCGGTTTTAAATTTGTTAAGGATTGTTTATACGATCTCCAAACGGGACTAACACCTTCAAAATTATATGTATTAATGAAACATTAACTTTCAATTTATCGAAGAATTTTTGCTATGCTAACAAAAATGTGAAGCGATTCATAAATTCTTTCAACAAAAAATCCGCAGAATGAGAGAGGGAGTAATCCAAATGGACAAAGACATTCGAATCAAAGTGAAAAATCATTATGGCTCAATCGCCAAAAGCATCGGGACGAAAAACCCAATCAGTTGTTGCGGATCGAATTCCAAAAGCGGCTGTGGTTGCGGTTCCTCCCATGAGGGAATCGATTCAATTGGTGGCACAAATTATACGGAAAAAGAATTGCAAAACCTTCCCCAAGATGCCATCGCGGCATCACTGGGATGTGCCAACCCACTCGTTTTCGCTGAACTGAAACCTGGCGAGACGGTACTTGACCTCGGTAGCGGCGGAGGAATCGACGTTTTGTTGGCTTCCAAATTTGTTGGGAAAACGGGAAGAATCTATGGCTTGGACATGACCGATGAAATGTTGGCCTTGGCTAACAAAAACAAGCTTAAGATGGGAATAACCAACGTTGATTTTTTGAAAGGATATATTGAAGATATCCCCCTAAAAGATGGAATCATTGATGTCATTATGTCTAATTGTGTCATTAACCTTTCTGGGGATAAACATAAGGTGTTTCAAGAGGCCTATCGCGTTTTAAAACCAAAAGGCCGCCTTGCCATCGCCGACATTGTCAGACTGAAAGAAGTACCGGATCAAGTACTTCAAAACGTTGAATTATGGTCTAGTTGTGTCTCGGGTGCTTTGGACATCAATGACTATAAATCCATGCTTGAAGAGGTTGGTTTCAAAGATATCGTAATTGAACCCATTCACATTTTTACAAAAGATATGATCAATGACCTTATGCCTGATGAAAAATACTCAAAAACGGCCTGCAACGGAGATGAGGCGTTTCTTTGTTCGATCGATGGTGCGTTCGCGGGAGCGCATGTTAAAGCGATTAAGTAAGAAAAAACCCGACTTAAAAATAGCCGCCAAACTATCAAGCGGTAAGCAAACCAGTAAAATTTTTGTAACTAAGGAAGGAATTATCTGGGGATTCCAAGGAAACAGTATCAATCAAAAAGGAGATTTCGATGGATAAAACGCTGCAATGGCTTCTTGAGGGGGATGTGTCACTTCAATTTCAAACCCACAAAACGTTGCTTCATTCAAGCCGGGAAATTCTTGATCAACTTCAAGCAAGCATACCCAAGGAAGGATTCGGAGCTCGTTTTTTAGTTCAGCAACATGACAACGGGCATTGGGGGGCTTATTATTATCAGCCCAAATGGACTTCGACGCATTATACCTTGATTGATTTGAAGAACCTTGGTGCACCCAAATCACTAGTCCCGTGCCGGAAGATAATCAAGCGAATGTTCGATGAATGTTTGACAG
>Ga0247841_10006924_pt1 | contig 17138 bp, 13 predicted proteins | sample LaCruzMarch2015__2_FD_192410 | JGI IMG/M metagenome (GOLD analysis project Ga0247841, IMG submission 192410) | Freshwater microbial communities from meromictic Lake La Cruz, Castile-La Mancha, Spain - LaCruzMarch2015_18m | ecosystem: Environmental > Aquatic > Freshwater > Lake | place: Spain... | reverse complement strand
TGAATACCGGTGGATTCAATATGGAAATAACGAACAAAGATTATGGATGGTATGAACAAGTTGCGCAAAATAAAAGTGGTGGCGCTTCGGCATTGCCCAAAGCCGATATAGCACAGCCTATTGTTGATAATACAATTCCATATAATCCCGAACATGATTATCAAAAAGCCGAAACCGAAATGGAAGCGCAAGAAAATCTTGACGATTTGACTCAAAAACGTTCGGATTTGACAAACAAGTTAATGAGCGAGCATATCAACGATCCTTCGCCGCTAAGAGATTCCGAAGAATATCGTAATATTGAAGACGCGTATGATAAAGCTAAGGAAAATCTGCAAAGAATAAAAGCAGAAAATATTCCATGGGAGAAATATCATGGCATAAATGAGTTGCTTGCTCATGGCGCCGGCTCCAAAGAAATAGTGCGTGAATCGCTGCAAAAAATTACAGCCGGAAGTTCGGACAGAGTTGCGGCGTGGCATGGAATTAAAGACAAGCCGTTTTTTGAAGTTTTTGAAGGATCGTTGCATAAAGGACTTCGGAACACACTGCAAGAATTTAAGGGGATATTGGGTGTAGATGCAATACCAAAAACAGATCTTGCTGGAAAACAAATTGAAACAACAGGAAAGTGGCTTGCCAGAGTCACAAAAGCAGCGCTCAAGCATGGTCATATTTCAAAAAGTATTGATACGACAGGTATTGATACAGCCGGTCTCTAATAATAAATAATATACATAAATAATTTTAAAAAAGAAAACTATGGCGATACAAACCGATGAAAACACGAGTCCCCAGTCAGCTGCGCTAGCGCAACTAATCAAAGATCTTGGAATCGATACGCTTTCTCAGGAAAAGCAGAATAATCTCATAATAAAAATGACCGAGGTTTTGCTCAAGCGAATTTTTTTGGAAACCATGGACAAGCTTGGCGAACGCGGGCGGGAAGAATACGAAAAGATTACCCAGGGAGAAGTTACGCCGGAACAAATGGAAGCATTTTTCAAAAACAATATTAAAGATTACGATAAGATGGTGCAGGGAATTATTGAAGAATTTAAAACCGAAATGATGAGTTCTAATAAGTAAAATTGAAAATGCAAAAATCAAAAATCAAAATTATGGAGCGACTTCGTCGCGACTATTAAGATAAATCGTCGCAAAGCGACTCGATAATTTTCCATTTTGAGATTTACATTTTACACTATTCATATGGATCCTATAAAAAGTAATCTTGAGCCTATTGAAGAAAGCGACTTGGATTTAGAGGGCAAATTAAAAAGAGGCGTAGTAGAACCCAATCGTCAGGAATCTGCCCCTTTTTCAGATATTGAGCGCGAAATTCCCCGGGAAATAAGCGCTAGCGAGAAAGATAGCGCATACGATAAAATATTATCGAAAATTCAAACACCGGCTGATGATAGTAGCACAGATCAAAATGATGTTGCCAATGACGCGCAGGCAGGAGCGCAAAAAATGGATGCCGAAACGCAGATTCAGCATTTAGTTGATATTGCTCAGCAAAAAGGTATTATGCATGCGGTTAAAGTTGCCCGTCACATGGAAGATAACTATATCTTGGATACATTCCACGACAGAATGCTGGCTGATGAATTGCATGACGCACTGGTGAAAAAGGGGATGATAAAGGAGATCTGAAATAACAAATGACAAATTTCCAATGTCAAATAAATTTCAAAGTCCAAAGCTCAAATTTCAAATAAAATAATTCGCATAATATTTTTGACGTTTTGATTTGGAATTTGATTTGTCATTAGTCATTTGGATTTTGTCATTAAGAATACGTAAAAGAATATAAAAATAAAAAATACAAAATAAAAATTAATGAACAATATAGACCTCAATATGTTTTTAGTTCCCCTGGCCTGGCTTCTTTCGGTCGTTACTTTTTTTAGCGGCGTTTTTTGGATTGTCCGCAGTTTTTTGAATTATCGCGCGCAAATCAACCGTTCTATGAATATGGATTTGGAAATTGTGCGCGTTACAAAAATTTTCAAAGAAAAAAAAGAACTCGCGGCGGGAGACAGCGCATTATGGAAAGAAGAGATTGGAGCAATGGAACAACTTCTCACGACACTTTCCAATATTCGTGAAAAAAAATCAATCTGGGCGCATTTTTTATATAATGAACCATACATTGCGCTTGAAATAGCCAATCCTTCCACCAGCGAAGAAATATTTTTTTACATGGCTGTTCCGAAAAAATTTCGCGAAAGCATCGAGAAACAGATACATAGTTATTTCCCGCATTCATCAATAGAAAAAGTTCAGGATTATACGATTTTTTCTCCGGGCGGATTTACCGCGGCGGCGATGCTCGGGCTTAAACGCAGCCATGCCTTGCCGGTGTTGACCTATGAAAATATTGACGTTGATCCATTGAATGAAATTTCCAACGCGCTCAGCAAGCTTCAGACAGAAGAAGAGGGAGCCGCAGTCCAGATTGTTTTGCGTCCGGCAGGAAAAAATTGGCGCAAATTAGGACGTTCAATCGCGCACAACATGCAACAAGGGAAACAATTAAAAGATGCTCATTCAAATTCAATTGCTATCGAACTCGGCAAAGGAATGGTTCAGGTTATCCAAAATAAACCGGCCGAAAAGATAATGAATAAAGAAGCGGTTCAGCTCACGCCAGAAGAGCAGGAATTAGTTAAAAAAATTGAAGCAAAATCAAATAAGGCTGGTTTTAAAGCGAATATCCGTCTGCTGGCTTCCGCGGCATCTCAGCAACGCGCTGACGAAATTTTAGCGCACATGGAGAACGCATTCGCACAGTTCGAAAATCATGAAGTTAACCATTATATAATCAAGAAGAGAATAAAAGAGAAAAAAATATCTTTCGATTATATTTTTAGAAATTTTGATGAAGAAAATTCAATAATTTTGTCTACGGAAGAAATTGCCAGTGTTTTTCATTTTCCAATTTCTACTACCGAGACTCCAAAAATAAAATGGCTCAAAGCCGGAGCCGCTCCGCCACCCCTTAATATTCCCAAAGAGGGCATAGCGCTTGGCTATAATGATTATCGCGGAGTAAAAACGGATATCAGAATTACCGATATAGACAGGCGGCGCCATTTGTATACTATTGGACAAACCGGAACGGGTAAGTCGGCGTTTCTTCAGGAAATGGCGAAACAGGATGCTAAAAATGGCAAAGGCTTTTGTTTTATTGATCCGCATGGCGATGCTATAGAAGATATTTTGACTGCGATTCCGAAAGAACGCGCGGAAGACGTTATCTTATTTGATCCATCAGATACGGAACGTCCGTTCGGGCTCAATATGCTTGAATATGATCCGGCTCATCCTGAACAAAAAACTTTCGTAATCAATGAAATGATAGGTATCTTCGATCAGTTATATGATCTCAAAGCGACAGGCGGTCCGATGTTTGAACAGTATGTCAGAAATGCTATGTTGCTTATTATGGAAGACCCCGAATCAGGCTCGACACTTATGGAAATATCCAAAGTGCTTGCGGATGAAGATTTTAGAAAAATGAAACTTTCAAAATGCAAAAATCCCGTAGTTACGGATTTTTGGATAAAAGAAGCGGAGAAAGCGGGTGGAGAAGCTGCGTTGGCGAACATGGTTCCGTACATTACTTCAAAGCTTACGACTTTTGTTTCCAATGATATGATGCGCCCGATTATTGCTCAGCAAAAAAGCACTCTCAATTTCCGCGAAATTATGGACAGCGGGAAAATTCTATTAGTAAAACTTTCCAAGGGAAAAATCGGAGAGATTAACGCGCATCTTCTCGGAATGGTCATCGTAGGAAAAATATTAATGAATGCTCTCGGCAGAGTAGACACGCCGGAAGATCAGCGCAGGGATTTTTATCTGTATCTCGATGAATTCCAAAACGTAACAACAGGTTCGATTGCGCAAATTCTTTCTGAAGCCAGAAAATATAGACTGTGCCTTGTCATCGCGCACCAATTTATCGGACAGCTCAAGGAAGAGATTTCCAAAGCAGTATTTGGTAATATCGGATCCATGGCGGCATTCCGCGTAGGACCCGAGGATGCGGAATTCTTGGTAAAGCAATTTGAACCCGTTTTCACATCCAACGATTTGGTAAATGTGGACAATTACAATTGCTTCACGCGTATGTTGGTCAACAGTGAACTTTCAAAACCGTTCAATATGAAAACTTATCCTCCAACAAAAGGCGACCAAGAATCAGCCAATTATCTCAAAGAACTTTCGAGATTAAAGTATGGCCGAGATGCGAATATTGTGAATAGGGAAATCATGGAAAGAACAAAGTTCGCCAGGCAAAAAATCAGCGAGACAACAGTTTGATGTCATCCTGAGTGAGCAAAGCGAATCGAAGGATCTGAGCCCAGATTCCTCCACTACGGTCGGAATGACATAAGTAAAATCCTTACTTAAAAAACGGCTTTTTGTGGTCGTTTTTTGCTGGGCTATTGACTTTTGATTGCAATTTTTTTTCGAGGAAAAAAGTAATGAACTGAACAAAAAAACAGGATTGTTCCTGTTTTTGAAAATTTATATGAAGACTGAAAAAATTACAGCCCGATAGTTAAAAGTTCCGAAGACGTTGAAACATAAGCAACTTTATTTTGTTCGTCAACTGAAAGGGAAGCTCCATCGCTTAAAGCTTCATTGAAATATTGCGCGGTGACACTGCCGTCTGATTTACTATATTGCACAATTCTTGAGTTTTTAACATCCAAGACATAAAGCGATTGAGAATCTATAGTTGTGTATATTTTATCGAATTGTACAGGAGTCTTTGATGCCTCCAGCGTGAATGATTGTTTAGCCCCTTTGAACAATTTTAAAACCTGGTTGTCCTGGATACAATATATATTGTCATCAATTGTCATATCGGAAATTCCGGCAAGCGGGGTATTGTCCTTAAGCCAATTTATTTTTTCTCCAAATCCGCCAGTCGCTCTTGGATAGCGATAAATTTGGTTGTCTTGCGGATTAAGAACATATAAATAGGTCAGGTATGTCCCGATAAAATTATCAGAAGAATTCGCTGGAAGATTTATATTGTTTTCGGTAAATTTTGGTGAAACAGGGCTGAACGAAATAATTTTGTTCTGATCGGTCAGAATGAATATAAGTGAAAGATCTTTCATGAAAGCTGCTTTTGCAACCGTGCCGGAATTATCTGGCAACGAATATTCTTTTTGCTGCCCATTTTCAATCATAACGATGCTGGTTTTTGTAATTACAGCAACGCTATTATTCGCAACCAACGTGCTCACAATATTATCGCGAGTCAGAGCCGCTTGTTTCTGGGCGGAAAGGTTAATATTTTTTTCACCAGCTAAAGTTTCAGAAAGAGTCGGCGGCTGGACAGTTTCCAATTGAGTTATTGTTGGCGGCTTCAATCTGTTCATCCAGCGTACGATAAAAAGAGGTACGATAAAAATCAGCACAAGAGCCAAAAGCGTATATATTTTTTGATTATAGGTAAAAGAAGAAAACAGTTTTTTTATTTTTGAAAAATGGGGAACAATGCAAGATATTTTTTTTATATCCCACTTGTTTTTGTCAGTGACGGCAGTGGGAGTTCGACTCCCATTATGGGAGTCGAACTCCCATTTTTGCGAATAACTTTTTATTTTCTCCGATATTTTCGATGCTGTCTGCAATAGGTATTTTAAAACGTCTTTCGTTGCGGAGACGATTTTTTGTCCGATCCGGCTGGCAAAAGACATAAAAACGGCTATTTTTGAAATTTTTTCTTCCGGCTCGCTTTCAGCAGAAATATCTTCTTCGGTGATGCTGGAATCCTGTTTCTGTCTTACTGCAATCGCTAGTTTTTCCCTAAAACTCAACTCTTTGGAGTCGGATTGTATCTCTATCTTTTCAACTTCAACAATTTCGACGAGTTCTTCATCTGCTTGTAAGTTTTGGTTAACCATGGCCGAATCCAATTCTTGTTGTTGCCTTATTCTCGCTGCTTCTTCTAGCTCACGCTTTACTTCCTCAGCCATTAATCGCGCTTGTTTGTCTTTTTCTTTTTGGCGAAGCTGGCGCTTTTTAGCTAGTTGCTTTTTATACATTGAAAACCTGCGCCTCAGGTTATTTTTTGCCGAATACCATGCTTGGGCTATTTTTTCCTTAGTCATGTCCCAGTATATATTTGCCCTGCTGTTTTCATCTGATTCTTTTGTTTCTCCCTGCACATAAATGTGTCCGGTTTTTTTGTCGGTGTAGTCGCTGGTGTCTTCCTCGTCTTCAATATCGGTTTTTAAATCGTTTTCAACCATATCTGGCTGTGCCGGTGTTTTGGCAAATGTTTTTTCACTAAAAACATTGACGGTAGCGGATGTTTTTTTTCTAGAGGAAGTCATTTTTACTTCACCGACAGATTTTGTCTCAGACATCTGAACAATCACGGCGGCAATCAATTCAATCTGGTTTGATAGGGCAGTTTTTAAAAGTTGGACAAATTTATCTCCGGCAAAACGTTGGAAATTTTTCTTAATCTCCGTCATGGAAAGTATATGGAAAATATCTTCCGAAGTGATGAGCATCCGGTCGTCTTTTTCGAGCCGTCCGCTTGATACGTTAACAAAAGTTTTAAGAGGATGAGGCTCGGGGAAATCCGCCGCAAGACCGTCGCCTATGTCAGAAAGAATCGTGTTTCTGTACAGAAAAATTTTTGCCTTACCTGCGACACTGAAATGGGCGTTATTTTTTTCCAAAACACAGATTGCCGCATGAAGATTGCCTAACCATTCGACATTGCCCTGTTTTGCAAGCTCGGAAAGCGCTACGTTTACTTTATGAAGCGCGCTATCCAAGCTTTCGGCAACCGGACGTTTGGGATTTACGTAATATTCTTTCTTTAAGACGGACGTTAAAAAATTTACGATATATGCAGAATCCTCGCTATATTCTTTTATTTCAAAAAAACCAACTAGCGATCCCAGTGGCTGTTGGTATATGTTTTCTGGGTAATATTCAAAAAGCTCAATATATGGCTTTAATGAGGGATTGTTTACGACCAAAACGGGGGAAATTGTTTTTTCCAGTTCTTTAAACACTACTTTTTTGTTATTATCATGATTTCTTGGGGACATGGACATTTTTGGTTACGACAAAACGATGTGGATAATCCCTCAAGCATCTTCCTATATAATATAGCAATTTAGTGCTCTTTGCAACAAAAAGGAACCCAGTCCTGCCCCGGTTTACTTTTTATGTTTAAGGTTGTATACTGGCTGTAATAGTAGTAATTCACTAAGCAAAACCTATGTCTGAGATTTTAGAAACACTTTTTGGGTCAAAAGCGAGAACAAGAATTCTAAGGTTTTTTCTTCTTAATTCGGAAAAAGAATATCGGGTCATGGAAATTGCCAAGAAAAATATGCTTCCTTCCGGTGCTACGCGGAAAGAACTGAATGAACTGATAAAAATAAAATTCCTGACCAAGCACACCAGAAAAGGCGTAAAATATTATGCGCTTGATCAAACTTTTCATTTCTATTTCGAATTGAAAAATTTATTTGCGAAGTCAACATCTTCGCCGCAATGCAAAAATCTAACCAAGCTGAAAAATATAGGAGATGTGAAGCTGGCACTTGTTAGCGGCATCTTTCTTAATTATCCGAAAAGCAAAGTGGATATGGTGATTGTGGCAAACAATGTCAGCCGCGGGAAGCTGAAGAGTGTTATGAATGGCCTGGAGGCTGAAGTCGGGAAAGAGGTAAGTTTTGTGCTGATGAATAGTGATGAATTCAAATATCGCCTTGATATGCTTGATCGCTTCCTGATTGATTTTATCGAAGGAACCCATATGGAACTTATTGATAAAATTCCCGGTTTTAAAAGATTTCTTCTTGGCCGCAAAAAATACTAATCTCTAACGAAAATACAAATCAATTACAAATTTACGAATGTACGAAAGTTTCGTATCTTTGTAAATTTGTAATAAATTCGTAATTCGTTAGAAAAATTATAGTAATTAATTTCATGATTCAACCTTTTATAATCATAATTTTTATTGCACTTCTAGCCGTATTGCTATGGCTTGTTTTTGATTTGAAAAAAAATATGCATAGCGGCGATGAGCGCGACAGGATGGTTGCCATGCAGCAGTCGCTTAACCATATCATGGATGAAAATAGAGAACTCAGAAAGGAAATAGATTCCAAGCTTTCGCAGACGCATAGGGCTTCACAAGAACAGATTAATAACACCATGCGGGCGATGCAGGGAATAACCGGGCAATCAGCCAAGCAAATTGCCGATATGGTTGCTAGCGTTACTAAGCTTGAGGAAACCAATAAGCAAGTAGTAAACTTCTCGGCTCAACTTCAAAATCTGCAGGATATATTGAAGAATACCAAGCAACGAGGGATTCTCGGAGAATATTTTTTGGAAACAACGCTGAAGAATGTTTTGCCGCCCGACAATTATAAGATGCAATATAAGTTCAAGGATGGCGAAATCGTGGATGCCGTCGTGTTTGTCGGAAAAAGCATTGTTCCGGTCGATTCAAAATTTTCCCTGGAAAATTACGAGAAGATGATAAATGCTGAAAGTGAAGAAGAAAAAAATAAATTTGAAAAACTTTTCAAGCAGGATTTGAAAAATAGGATAGATGAAACCTCAAAATATATTCGCCCGGAAGAAGGAACCATGGAATTCGCTTTCATGTTCATACCTAGTGAGACAATATATTATGATTTACTCATGAGATCATCTCAGGTAAATTCTGCTGATCTTATTGAATACGCTTTCAATCAGAAACATGTAATTATTGTGTCACCAACTAATTTCTTGGCATATTTACAGACAGTTTTGCAGGGGTTAAGAGCCTTCCAGATAGAAGAGAATGCCAAAGAAATACGTGTCAATGTAGAAAAGCTCGGAAAGCATATTGTGGCTTACGAGGAGTATATGAAAAAAATACATGGCAGTTTGGGCACAACAGTTAACCATTTCAACACGGCTTACAAAGAACTGGGAAAAATAGATAAAGATGTTTCGCGGATAGCTGATGTGGAAAAGACGATTGAACCGCTAACTTTGGAAAAACCGCATGAAATACTATAGTTTTTTGTTAAAAAAACTTTTTTCTCACGAATTCTTCGCAAGCGGACTGGTACATTGGGTACTTATCGGTTCGCTTGTTCTTAATGCCGTAAACTGGGGGTTAATCGCATTTTTCATAAGACCAGTTGATTTTCTTATCATACTCCACTACAATGTGTATTTCGGGGTGGATGTCATTGGACCATGGTGGCAGGTCTATTCTTTGCCGCTTATCGGCCTGATAGTAATGGGAATAAATACGGTGCTGGGCTATCTTTTTTACCAAAAAAAAGAACGCATCGTGGCGCACCTGCTGATGTTGGCAACCTTTATAGCTCAAGTCGGGATAACCATCGCAGTAGCCAGCCTACTTATCATGAACTATTAATTCTAACGAATTACAAATTTATTACGAATCTACGAATATACAAAAAGGGTTTTCGTACATTTGTAAATTTGTAACTGATTCGTATTTTCGTTAGATAAATTAAATGTTCTATTTTCCTGATCCAAAAACGCTTGATCCAATTCAGCACAGAAAACAAAGAATGCTGGAAGTTATTCCCGGTATTTTGACATGGACGACGCTTATCGGCATGCCGCTCCTCTCTTTTATAATTCCAATCTGGATGGCTGTGTTTATAATTATGTTTGATATATATTGGATATTCCGGACAATTTTTATCACTTATTATTCAGTCGTTGCGTACAGGAGATTTCAAAAGGGAAAAAAGATTGATTGGTGGGAGCGGTGCCAGAATATTGCGCATCCAAGAGAATATGCGCGATTGATTCTGGAAAAAATAAAATCTCTTGAAGAAAGTTTTCGCGAAATGACTTCATGGTCTGAGCGTGCGAAAGTGAGAAAAGAAATAAAAAAACTTAAAAAATATCAAAAAGAGGTTTCGGAGCTAGCCAACATGAAACACGAGATAATGGATTGGCGCAAAATCATCCATGTCGTGCTTTTACCGACTGCAAACGAGGGTTCTGAAATAATTGAGCCTGCGATTCAGGCTATCGCGGATAATAATTTTCCCAACCAGCAGATAATAATTTTGCTTGCGACGGAAGAGCGGGAAAATGAAGAAAGTAGGCTGAAAAAAGTGGACTATCTGCAAAACAAATTCAAGGGTGTTTTTCGTGATTTTTTGGTGACTACCCATGAAGTTAGAGATGAAGAGATGAAATGCAAAGCATCCAATGCGACATATGCTGCAAAAAAACTGCAGGCATATCTTGATGAGCGTAAAATAGATTACAAAAATGTCATTTTTTCCAACTTCGACTGTGATAGCGTGTGTCACGCTCAATATTTTGCGGCTTTGACATATGCATACATTACCGATCCAAAACGTTTGCAACGCTCATATCAACCCCTGCCGATGTATCATAATAACTTATGGGATACAAATGCCTTTGTGCGTGTAATTGTTACCAGTTCGTCTTTCTGGCACATGTTTCAAAGCACCAGGTTGCAAATGGTTACATTTTCATCGCATAGCGAACCCTTTGATACTCTCGTGAAAGTTAATTTTTGGCCGGTCAACATGATAAGTGAAGATTCAATCATATATTGGAAATGCTACACATATTATCACGCAGATTATAAGGTGAAGCCAATTTATCTGCCCGTTTCACTCGACGCGGTATTAGCGGAAACATATTGGAAAACCATCAAAAATCAATACAAACAAAAAAGGCGATGGGCATACGGAATTGAAAATTTTCCTGTTATTATGAGAGCGATTTGGCCGGATAAAAAAATAAAACTATCAAAAAAATTTGGTGTCGCCTTTGAAATGCTCGAAGGTCATCACTCATGGGCAACGTCTGCTTTTATGCTAGCTCTTCTGGGTTGGTTGCCGTTGATTTTTGGCGGTCCGGAATTTAACCAAAGCGTGCTGGCGCACAATCTTCCTTTTGTGACCCGTTATCTTATGACTTTTGCAATGACCGGGCTTATTATTTCCATGTTTTTAAACTTCTTTCTTTTGCCGCCGCGTCCCGCAAGACATTCAAAAAAACGTTATATCTACATGTTTTTCCAATGGTTTTTAGTGCCAATTATTGCACCGACACTCGGGGCAATTCCAGCTGTTGAATCGCAGACACGCATACTATTTAAAAAATACTTCGGGGAGTTTTGGGTGACAGAGAAGATAAAAAAATAAATATTACGAACTACGAATCAATTACAAATTTACAAATGTACGAAAAATATTTTGTATATACGTAAATTCGTAATAAATTTGTAATTCGTTTGTTTATGATATGTAAACTTTTCCTGATACCGTTTATTGTTTCATTCATGATATCAGCAGCGCTGTTAATCATGCTTATTTTGCTAAACAGGAAAAAAACTTTTGACGATGCACGCAATTCCGAACGCCACATTCATCATCGCGGCATTTCTCGTTTCGGAGGAGCCGCACTTGTCATTTCTTTTATGGTAGCGTTGCTGTTCAATAAAATGCTAGTGATAACTGTTCCATTGATAGGGATATTTATTGCATCAGGGGCAATATTAATTTTCGGAATTATTGATGATATCAGGCAGGTATCCTGGAAAATACAACTTTTTTTCCAAGTGGTCGTCGTCCTATTTATATATTTAATGGGAGTACGCCTTCAATACATGACCAATCCCCTGGGTGGCATTTTTTTATTTAATGATTATTTTGGTTATGTTATCGGTCTGGCTATAGCGCTTATCTGGATTGTGCTTCTGATGAATTCGATGAATTGGATCGATGGTGTGGACGGAGTAAGCCCGGGAATAACTTTTATAGGTGGAGCGGCGATATTTATTTTGAGTCTCAGGCCCGAAGTTAATCAGCCACCCATAAGCATAATCACGGCGGCTCTGCTTGGTGGCGCAGCAGCTTTGATATTTTTTAATTTTTATCCTGCTAAAATTTTGGCCGGAACAAGCGGCTCAATGTTCATGGGTTTTATACTTGCAATCCTAGCGATTTTTGCCGGAGCAAAAATCGCCACAACACTCCTAGTCATGGCTGTCCCGATAATTGATGCTTTTTGGGTAATTAGCGAACGCATCAGGTCAAGAAGTTCTATTTTTTCAGCCGACAAGCGCCATCTGCATTATAGGTTGATGGAGCTCGGATGGTCACAGAAAAAAATCTGTTTTTTCTATTATTTAATTACCGTATTTATCGCAATTATTGCGCTTAATACCGGAGCGATAGGGAAAACAATCGTTTTTGTTTTTTTTGCATTTGTGATGGTTGGCTTGCTGGTTATTATTAGCAAGAAGGTTAATGTGGGCAAAAAGATGTAAAATGCAAATCTCAAAAATTAAAATAAATGAAAGATGCATTTTTAATTTAGCATTGTCATTTTCCATTTTGATTTTTTATTTTTGAATTAAATATCATGTTCAATAAAAAAAATATAATTTTTGGTACCATTGTAATAGTTGGCATTATTTTTACCACGTTGTGGTATGTTTCAACGCGGGTTTATTCTTTTAATGGAAACAAAATAGAAAAGATTAGTATAGGTAACAATATTTTCTATTCCGAAATTGTCCGAGATGCCGATAAGATGCAGGGAGGCCTTGGGGGAAGAAGCAGTCTCTGCCAATCATGCGCCATACTTTTCCAATTTTCTACTGCCGGAAAATATACGTTTTGGATGAAAGACATGCGTTTTCCTCTCGATATTATCTGGGTTTCGAATGGGAGAATTGTTTATTTGGAAAAGAACGTATCGGAAAAGTTTTCCGGCATCATGGTTACGCCAGTTGATGCCGATTGGGTTATTGAAATTAATTCCGGAGTTTCCGATAAGCTGGGCATTAAGATAGGGGATTCCGTGCGATAATTTTTTGGGTAGCAATCAGGCATAAATAAAACCCCGCAGTTGCGGGGTTTTATTTATATTGAAAGAGAAATAAAGGTCGTAACCTGTATTGTCATCACTCGCTCGGTAATGAAAATAAATTTTCATTACGCTCGCTTCGCTAGACAATTAGATTTCTTTTTCTGAAAAGAACGACTGAATCTCGTAATAATACACATTACCCTAAAAGTTCATTACAATCATGACAGCGAAGATACGCGAGCAGAGTATTTCTGAAGATTTTTGAGCTGTTTCTCGTTCAAGTTCTTAGATTGCGAGATAGCTTTCTGGATAAGATCTTTTGAAAATTCTGCTGAGCTTCCGACATGTACTCCTCCCTTATATCCGACATTTTTTCTTAGATAATCTTCAATGTAAATTTTATGTTCTTTCGTCAAGGCTGAATCCGGATTCTTTTCGAGATAATTCGCAGTAGCTCTTCTGGCAAGAACGGTTAATCCGTCACCTTTGCCTGCAGTTTCGATAAACGATTCTCCCGTTTCTTTGCTTGTAGCAGCAGAAGAAACTGCCGTCTTAGGTTTAGTCACGTTTGTTGGTTGCGACTGCTCGCCATTGTTTGAAGTAGCTGCTGAATCTTGGTCAATAATATCTTGGCTTGTTGATTCGTCGCTATTTACTACAGGAGACTCTCCTCTTTTTGAATAGGAATAGATTCCTCCGGCAATAAATATAACGATAACAACGCTGACAATGATGCGCAGATTATCCTGAAACCATCTTTTAATCTCTTCGGACTTTGCTTGCGTCGGTTGTTCTGGTGTATATTCCTCCATAATGTCACCTTCCTTTCTAGTTTATCCCCACACCTGTTTCCTCAATTTTTTACTGTAAACAAAAATATAAATGAATTTTGAATACATGTTTGCATATTGAAAACAATTACGGAAACAGGTGTGGGGATTAATAATTAATTGTTAAAGGACGCTTTCGTTGAAGCTCCGACTCCGCCAAGGCGCAGTCGAAATCCTTCTCTCAGTTCTTCTTATTGTATATTAGCGATATTTTAGCGTCAACTGGACAAAAATGGGCAATTAGGGCGTAATAATAAGCTTTACTAAATATCTTAAAACTTAAAAATAGTGAATTATTTTTATTTTTTGTATCTTCTGTATTTTAAAATCAAAATGCAAAAATCAAAAATCAAAACTACAATTAAAAACTTTAAAATTAATTTTTTTTGAAATAAATATTTTTTATATAGATTACTTTTTAAATAGCAGGGTGCTAAAAATAAAATTAAAAAAATTTACACTTCATCATTGCCATTTTAATTTTTGAGATTTAAATTTTACATTTTTTCACCTGTGGATAACTTTTTTGCATTGCTTTTTATAAAATACTTCGCTATAATTATAAGCAAGAGAAGAATATTAAAAATATTTTTTTCAAAAGTCGATAACAAAAATAAAAAAATTTGTTTGATAAAAACAAAATTGCTAGAAGGAGGTGACTTACTCATGGCAAAGAAAAAAGCAAAGAAAAAAGTTGCAAAAAAAGCTGTAAAAAAGGCCGTTAAAAAGGCTCCAAAAAGAAAAGCAGCAAAAAGAAAGAAAAAATAAGAGATCTTAAAAATGCGGCGCCCGCCTCAAATAAAAGCTAGTCTTTCATTTGTGGCTCGCTAGCAATTATAATCTTTTTTGAATTACGTTTTTGTTTTTTGACTTCATCGCAAGACAAAAAATATCAACAAACTAAAACCCCGATCTATCGGGGTTTTAGTTTTGTCTTAATTTGTATTTTGTATTTCTTATTCTGCGTCCCTCATGCGCCGCATGAAGTGCGTAGGCGAAAAACAAGTTTCGCCAGCTGACGGAGAAGAATCTGCGAAATAGCATCTCTCGTAATAATATTAAACAGATCCTTCGACTCGCTTCGTTCGCTCAGGACGACATTGTATGTCGATTTTACAAACTCTCCATCTTCCAGCCAGGTCTTTAAAAAATTCCACATTCTTTGCAAAAGAAAATATTCTGCGCATGTCCCGTAATTGCAAATGTCCGATTTCACAAAATACCGTAATATCGTTTTTCATCTGCTCGCTAAGCAGTTTAAGTTGTTCTGCAAATTTGCGATAAGCATCAAGGCCATCCTTGCCGGCGTAAAGAGCAATGCGTGGTTCAAATTTTAATCCTTTTGTTTCCCTGCTTTTCAATAAATTCTTCCAACCAATGTCGAGATAAGGAAGATTGGCAATGATAATTAGCTTCTCGGGCCTTAGCTTCGTTAGCTTTTTAGCTTTTAAAAATTCATTTAATAAATTGCTGTGGATGAATTTTATCTTATTAAAAACTTTATGTCTTTTTGCATTCAGTTTGGCGACATTTAAAGCTCGCCTGCTTATGTCAATCGCAAAAAAGCTAAACACGTCATTCTCGCGAAGGCGGGAATCCAGGACGCGTGCGATTGATATAATAATATTTCCGCTTCCTGTGCCGATATCCAGAATAGTTTTTGGTTGGTAGTTTTTAGTTTTTAGTTCATCAAGCGCCAATTCGACAAGCATTTCTGTTTCCGGCCGCGGGATGAGGGTGTCCTTAGTTACAATAAAATCCAGTCCGTAAAATTCCTTATGACCGGTTATGTACGCAATCGGTTCACAACGCAGGCGTCTCTTTATTGATTCATTGATCTTTTTTTCTTGTTCTTCATTTATTGGGAGGTCTGGATACGTTAAAATAAATTCCCTCGTTTTATCGAGAGAATGAGCTAAAATAAGATCCAAATCAAGAGGGGCAATCTTCTTGTTATATTTTTTTCTAAAATCTGATATTGAAAACATAAGAATTTCCAATTGCTCTAATTTCTAATTAACCTAAATAAAACCCAATTTGCCAATAACCAATGCTGGAATTCGGAGCTTGGTCATTGATTAGAAATTAGGTCAATTAGGAATTAGACATTTTTAGTTTTGTGTCTTCTTCCTGCAAGGCGTTTATCAACGGTTCCAAATCACCATTAAGTATCATTTCTATATTGCTCCAGGATTGTTTGATGCGATGATCGGTAATGCGGTCCTGCGGATAATTATATGTTCGGATTTTTTCACTGCGGTCGCCGGTTCCTATCTGGCTTTTGCGAGTATCTCCCAGCTCTTTAGCCCGTCTTTCTTCTTCTAGCTGGACTAAACGGGAACGCAAAACTTTCATAGCCTTGTCTTTGTTTTTGAGCTGTGATTTTTCATCTTGGCAGGAAACTATCATTCCCGTCGGGATATGCGTGATACGCACGGCACTTTTAGTCGTGTTTACCGATTGTCCTCCCGGACCGGACGAACAAAAAGTATCTATCCTCAAATCATTGTCGTTGATGACCAAATCAACATCTTCCGCCTCGGCCAAAACCGCAACAGTTGCGGTTGAAGTATGAATGCGTCCCATTTTTTCCGTTTCCGGCACTCTCTGCACCCGATGCACGCCTGATTCGTATTTCATTTTTGCAAAAACAGGATTATTTGCACCACCGTTAATTTCAAAAACAACTTCCTTGAATCCACCCAGTTCTGTCTGGTTAGAATTAAGTACGGAAACCGTCCAGGATTTTTTTTCAGCGTATTTTGAATACATGCGAAAAAGACTGGCGGCAAAAAGCGCCGATTCATCTCCGCCTGCGCCACCGCGAATTTCCACGATGACATTTTTGCTGTCATTTGGATCTTTGGGAAGCAATATCATCTCGACTTCTTTTTCAAGCTCATCTTTCTTTTTTATTAACTCCATGTTCTCTTCCATAGCCATCTGTTTCATTTCCGCATCTTCTTCGGTATTTACGATTTCCGCGTTATTTTTCATATCGTGCTGGATTTTTTCAAGCTGCCCGACAAGATTCATGATTCCTTGAAGTTCTGACTGTCTTTTTCCTAGCTGTGCCATTTTTTGCGGATTAGAAAGAATCTCAGGGGAACTGAGCTCGGTCGTTAGCGCTTCGTATTCATTTTTTATTGATTCTAATTGATTTTTCATAATCCTACGAAATTACAAATCTATTACAAATATACAAATGTACAAATTCGAAAATAACTTGATTTTTATTGAGTTTGTGACTATATTTAATATATAATTTTACCTTAAATAAAGCAATGGGTCAATAAAAAATCCGCCGTAAGCGTACCAGTTTTGTGGACCCAAACTAGATGTTTAAATAGTCAATTCCTGTAATATTACATCCGGCTAATTCAAGGGGTGCTTTACCGTTTCTGT
>Ga0247841_10006923_pt1 | contig 17138 bp, 18 predicted proteins | sample LaCruzMarch2015__2_FD_192410 | JGI IMG/M metagenome (GOLD analysis project Ga0247841, IMG submission 192410) | Freshwater microbial communities from meromictic Lake La Cruz, Castile-La Mancha, Spain - LaCruzMarch2015_18m | ecosystem: Environmental > Aquatic > Freshwater > Lake | place: Spain... | reverse complement strand
CCGCGACGGAAATCTTTTGAGGAACCATACACCGGACCGAGCCATCCGGCTCGGTCCATACAATCTGAAAAATAGGAGTCCCAAATAATCAGAAAAAATCAGTCAATTTAATGTGAGAAACAACAAGTACCCTCTATTTCTCGACCTGTAACTTACGTTAGAAATATTCAAGTTGCGATTCCGCCAAAATCTTTGCTGGACGCCTTTGAGGATATTGTGAGACCAATACATCGTCAGATTGATAGCAATATCAAACAATCGAGGATTCTTTCGGATTTACGTGATGCCCTTCTTTCAAAGCTTTTGTCAGGAGAAATCAGAATAAAGGATCCTGAAAAGATAGCTTTTCAGGCAGTCTGAGCACGCAACGGCTGAGACCCACCTGACGACCAGGAGACATCCGCAGATGACCCCGTATTTCAACGAATCAACGATAGAAGAGGCGGCTCTCTCGTGGTTTGAGGGTCTGGGCTACGAGAAAAGACACGGATCAGAAATAGCCCCTGGAGAACCCCACGCGGAAAGAGAATCATACGACGAAGTCATTCTCTCTCTTCGTTTTCAAGAAGCAATTTATAGGATTAACCCCGCTGCCCCTCAAGAAGCTATAGAAGAAGCAATTCGCAAAATTCAAAAATGGACGGCAGTGGATCCTGTCCAGTCTAACCGGCAGATCCATCAATGGCTTGCGAACGGCATCGAGGTTGAATACCGCGGTGCCGACGGCAGAATTCGCGGCGAACTCATTAACCTACTGGATTTCCAAGACCCTGATAATAACGACTGGCTGGCGGTAAACCAGTTTACGGTCACTGAAGGGCATTACAAACGCCGACCGGACATTGTCATTTTTGTTAACGGGCTTCCTGTTGCACTCATTGAACTCAAAAATCTTTCTGACGAGGAAGCGACTATTTGGACCGCTTTCAATCAGATCCAGACGTACAAACAGGAATTGACCAAATTATTCTGTTTTAACGCGCTGTTGGCTGTCTCAGACGGAATCCAGGCACGCCTAGGCTCTCTTACCGCTGACAAAGAGCGGTTCAATCCCTGGAGGACCATCGAGGGAGAGGAACCGGCTTCATCGAGCCTTTCAGAACTCCAGGTAATAGTTGAGGGACTTTTTCATAAGACCCGATTGCTCGATTTCATAAGATATTTCATTGTCTTTGAGGAGGACAGCTCCAAAATAATAAAGAAGATCGCAGCCTATCATCAGTTTCATGCGGTAAATCAGGCTGTTAAATCAACGCTTGTTGCGTCGAGTCCAGATGGGGACAAACGCGGTGGAGTAGTGTGGCACACGCAAGGCTCTGGGAAAAGTTTGACAATGGTTTTTTTCACCGGAAAGATCATCCTCGAACCGACAATGGAGAATCCAACTATTGTAGTGATTACAGATAGAAACGATCTGGATGACCAACTATTTGGGACTTTTTCCCGCTGCAATCTCTTACTCAGACAAAAACCCATCCAGGCCAAGGACCGTGCGGACTTGAGAAAGCTTTTGAACGTCGCGTCTGGCGGGATAGTATTCACAACAATCCAGAAATTCTTTCCTGAAACAAAAGGTGACACCTACCCTCAACTCTCCGACCGCAGAAATGTCATTGTAATCACTGATGAAGCCCACCGATCCCAGTACGACTTCATAGACGGGTTTGCCCGAAATATCAGGGACGCCCTTCCAAACGCTTCGTTCGTCGGCTTCACTGGAACCCCTATTGAGACAAACGACAAGAACACAAGGGCTGTTTTTGGAGACTACGTCAGCATTTACGACATCCAGCGAGCTGTTGAGGACGGTGCAACAGTTCCGATTTACTACGAAAGCCGCGTGGCGAAGCTCAAGATAAGGGACGAACTGAAGCCGAAGCTGGACCAAGAGTTCGAAGAGGTCACGGAAGGAGAAGAATTAACCCAAAGAGAGAAATTAAAAAGTAAATGGGCAGCCCTTGAAGCCATTGTCGGCACTCAAGAGAGATTGAGCAGCATCGCAAGGGACCTTCTGTATCATTTCAATCAGAGACTTGAAGTCTTACAGGGCAAAGCCCTCGTCGTCTGCATGTCAAGGAGAATCTGTATCGACCTTTACAATGAATTGGTGAAACTGAATCCGGCTGTTCGCGATGACAATGACGACAAAGGCGAAATAAAAATTGTAATGACCGGCGCAGCCGCGGACCCCACCGACTGGCAGAAACATATTCGCAATAAACAACGCAGAGATGCGATAGCCCGCCGGTTCAAGGATCCTTCAGATCCTTTGAAAATCGTAATTGTTCGTGACATGTGGTTGACCGGCTTCGACGTTCCTTGCCTCCATACCATGTACGTAGACAAACCGATGAGAGGCCATGGACTGATGCAGGGTATCGCACGGGTCAACCGCGTCTTCAAGGACAAACCCGGTGGTCTCATCGTCGATTATATCGGGCTTGCGGACCAGTTAAAGAAAGCTCTTGCGGATTACACGGACAGCGGGGGCAAGGGCAGTCCGGCTCCTGACATAGAACAAGTCCTCAAGGTTCTCCTGGAAAAATATGAAAATTGCTCCGCCATGTTTCATGGTTTTGATTATTCCATCTTCCTGACCGGCACCTCTTCTGAAAGGCTATCCATTATTCCAGCCGCAATGGAGCACGTACTCCAGCAACTGGATGGCAAGCAAAGATTTAGAAGACATGTCGAGGACTTGTCCAGAGCCTTTGCTCTGTGCGTTACCCAAGAGCAAGCGATAGGGATTCGAGATCACGTCAAATTCTTTCAGACCGTCAAGGCGTCCCTTATAAAGACTGAACCAGGCGGACAGACGGCGGAAGAGCTGGATCACGCCATCAGGCAACTGGTTTCAGAGGCTATTTCTTCTGATGAGGTTGTCGATATCTACACGCTGGCAGGTCTCTCAAAACCAGACATTTCGATCCTGTCCGACGAGTTTCTCGAAGAAATTCGCAAATTTCCCAAGAAAAATTTGGCGGTTGAACTGCTCAAGAAGCTTCTGAAAGATGAAATAAAGACCAAGACCAGGCGTAACATAGTTGAATCACGGTCGTTTTCTGAAATGCTGGAAAAGTCGATTCGCGGCTATCAAAACCGGGCGATAGAAACTGCTCAGGTCATTGAGGAACTGATCACGATTGCGAAAGAACTGAAGAAAGCTCAGGCTCGCGGGGAACAGCTGGGACTGTCGGATCAGGAGTTGGCTTTCTATGACGCTCTTGAAACCAACGATAGCGCCGTAAAGGTCCTTGGAGACGAAATTCTTAAACAAATAGCCCGGGATCTCGCGGACACCGTGAGAAAGAACACAAGCATAGACTGGTCGATCAAGAGTAGCTCAAGAGCCAAGCTTCGGGTCATGGTAAAGAGAGTCCTGCGGAAATACGATTATCCGCCGGACAAACAGGAAAAGGCTACCAATACGGTCCTGGAACAGGCGGAACTTTTTGGCGACGACTTGGAGAATTAACCGGACGGAGCGTAATGGCAAGGGAGGAGAGATCAATAGACGTACAATGAAAGCTGGGGAGCAGAACGCCGGATACCCAAGGGACCAGCGCGTGTATTACTGGTGTCGCGTTCTCGAAGTTAGAGTATTATTCCACAACTACAAGAATCGGCAACGGCTCAACTGGACCACTCTGGTATACCTGCACATGATTTGAGACCAAATGTAAAAGGAGTATTCTCTTGACAAACCCGCACTAACACTCCTTCTGTTTTAAATCTCCGAGGTATTCTTCCCGCGATAACTTTGTGTATTCGGAATCATTTAATTCTTCCACAACAATGCCGTGGGCTCGTAATCTCCGGACCATATGATTTCCAAGATTATGAAGCCGACCCAAAAAAAGTACGCCAATTTCACCGGACTGCAATGACTTGTCAATTTCTTTCGCTATAAACTCGTTTCTATCGAACATAGCAGTCACTTGAAATAACTCGTCATCCAGATGTTTGAATTGAGCGCAATGGAGATTTCGATCCTCGCATCGAACAAGGAAGCAGCCCCTTTTAGATAAATCTATCAATGCCATATCATTGGGGCCAAGGCCCACAAGGTAGTCAGGATTGGGATAGCAACTCGTACGCCTGTCCAAAATGTCAAGAAGTTCAAACCCTACCCGACATGGAAGAATTATTTCCGGAGCGCCTTTTGCCCATTTCTTCACGACAGAATCGTTGTACATTTTGTTCGGGGTTGGCAGCGTTTCCAGCGTCTGCTTAATTTGCTTCCATTCTCTGAAAATCTGTATATCGGGCGGCACAATCCAGCCCCTGTGATCCTTGGATTCTTTACCAAGTTCACTTCTGGTATGCATAATATGAACGTAATAAAGCATCCGATCAGGCGGTAATTCCGTTAGGTCTATCATGACTTATCCACTATTCTTTATCCATCCAGAATTTGCGATTCGTGCAAGTAGAATAATCGGAAACAAACAGGCTCTGGAAATAAGTTTCGGAATCCGATGCTTGATGCAAAAGGCTACAAATGTCGGACTCATCTCATAATACTTTCTTACAATAAACCGACCTAAACCGTTTGTGGCCAGCCATCTGTCACGAAACATAATCATTTGACGATACTCAGACGAATCGTAGCCATAACACATGGTTACGACGAAGCACTTAGAATTATGCCTCTGACTCACATGTATTTTGCAGTTCTGAGACAATGACTCACCCTTCTCATTCAACCATCGGAACACCACCGTGTCACCGTCTTGAGCTGACTTTAATTGATCGGCATTGAACCAAAAGGCTGTTTCCACCGAGCATCCAGCATACACGACGCCTCCTGCAAAATACCCCGAAAGATACGTATAAGCCTCGATCTGGCGGTTGTCTTTGGTTACGTATATTGGCATCGCTAACCCAACCGGGATATTTTGGTCTGATTTGTTTTTGAGCGTTAAGTAAATTATGGCCCACCGACCTCCCATACCCTTCAGGCGCTGTCCAAAATCAGCCCCTGCGAAAGTGACCTCGAACGCTTCCAGTGCCATCTTAGACCCCGATTCACCAGCAAAATATTCATAGCAGTTGGTGCCGCCTAGATAAGTCGTGCAGATATATCGTTGAAGGCTATCCCAATCCCACAAGTCTACTATTGCACCCCGAGCAAGCGACTTACCCGGTGTAGTAAAAGATGACGTTGTGATGATACGTGCTGATGTACACTTGTAATAATCTCTTGCGCCTATGACTTGATTAATGTCTTTTACGCCAACGGTGTTATTCTGAGCATACCGTTTAACCTGGACAGCAATTCTTTCATTATTTTTTTCAATAATCAAATCCGCCCCATAATCTCCGGAGTATGGTGTCTGCTTAACCTCATAGCCATTGTCCTTAAAAAGTTGGGCGACAAAGTCTTCAAAGTCAGTATGGGGAAGGTCTTGAAATCGCCTCGGAAGAGCACTCTTCAGAATGTTTTTGATCTCGACTTTTGAGAAGTCCATCTTGCCTCTTCAGGACCTGAAATATTTCCAGCCACTCCTTTATGGAATCGCATTCTGCCGGGATTTGAAGTCATTCACTTACGAGATGAATGGAGCGGGTCAACTCCGAATGTCCCAAATGCCCCTGTTTTTACGATACCTGAAGACGGTTGTCCATTGACATATCCCATCCTGACCGCTGAGGCAACCCTTTTTGAGCAACCTAGAAACAGCGGCGCAGGTTCGGGGCAATTCACAGATCATTGGTCGTCACGTTCCACGAGAGTGAGATCAGATGGCCTTAGCTTGTCCCTTCCGCCCCTCACCGCAGTGGACGTACCCGTATCTTTTGGTCTAAAAGGGCAGAAGTCCGTTTGACCATGAAACGCCTACCGTCTGTTGGCCCCAAAGTCACAGGAAATTTTACTGTTGAAAGTGGTGGGCCAGCCTGACCATCGCCAACGTATCGAGTTGACAGTAGCTTCTGAGTTCCTCCTCCAGTTTCTTCCGGCGGTCTTCAGGACTTTCAGGCTTGATGAGTTCGAGATAAGCTCTCTGAGCGGCTTGCCCGTCCATTACTTCTTCAAAACTGCTATAACTTAGGTCTGGAGCCACGCAGGGTAAGACCGCTTTGATGGACCATGATCCTTTCATTTCTGGATGATAGTAGTGATTCCGGGCTATTGGTAGAAGATCAACTAAGCGAGCGATTAGTCCATCAAGTTGACCGGACAGACCCGGTAAAAGTTTGGACAATAATTTCAGAATGGTCTTCTCGAAGTGGTGGTAATGAAGAATAGGACCGTTGTTACCCAAAGTAGCGAAAAGACTTTCTGCAAACGATCTCATGGGCGGTTCCCCGGATGTGTCGAGAAATTCCTCATGTCTTAATGCGCCCGACGATTCCTCAATGTGACAACTCCATTGGAACGGCAACTGCTGATACGGGCTTGTCCCTACCCATACCGGAACGGCAAACTGGATAGTCTCGAAATCAAGGTAATAGCGCGGAAATGGGAGATTCCTGACAATTTCGCCAGCCTGTGGGTCGAGTTCGAACTCACCGGCTACGGTTACCCGACGCACCCGCTCGTGTGTGGGATTGGCAAGCCGACCAACCGGAATATCTCGGATATCGGATATGCCTTCAGAAAGCAGTTCGCCGACAACCTTGCCGCCATAAGGCAAAATGGACACAGGATATTCCGGTTGTCCAATGGAGCAATGGCACATGAAGGGACAATCAAACGGCTTGCTGCATTGCCTGCCCATCTCTATGTTCGGCATGGGCCCTTCGAGAACCTGGCGGAATTCCTTTACCCACTTGGGGACTTCACTGTAAATTTGACGTACAGCAGGCGTCACATCTTCATGGACAAGCAACCCTTGATAGTTCTGGCCCCCTTTATAGATGAAGGAGGTATCCACTCTGGCCAACTCGATCCTGGTCAAAGGAATCCCTCTGTTTTCGATTACCCAAGCCTGGACTGCACAATCCTCCAGGTGATAGTCCTCGACGGACGTTGCCGCTTTCACCTCTACCAAACGGGGCTCCCGCGGATCGGGGAACAAGACATCGGATCGGACCAGCACCCCTTCGTTTTCAAAGGCTGCCTCGAACAACGGGTTCGAGATACTCTTCTCAAGGAGGCTACTGGTCTGGGCCAATGCCTGATTAAGATCATGATCGTGACCAATCAAGATACCGCCCTGATTTAAGGCTCTTGCGACCTTGAGGACCTCATCGCCCCACCACTCGACTTGCTGAGTCGAGGGCGATATTTCAGCGAGTTGCGGTTGATGGACTTCCAGGTAGAGCCTCTTGACGCATTGACGACCAGAAAGAATCTTGGATTTCGACAGCCGATAGGACATTGTACGACTCCTGGCAGGTAGGACTTCCGCATGGTTTTGGGAACTTCAAGTTGAGCAACCGACAGAGGACTCCTTCTCTTTTCTCATGGAACAGAGTAGGTCAGCTACGAGTCTTTCCTGCGATAAGGACAAATACTTTTTCCCCAATTCTCAGAACGATCTGCCGCACACGCGGGAACTAATGTAGAAGACCCTTCCAAATGAAAATGTTGACACTGGTTACATGGGATAGGATATTCTAGATACAGGAATTTGTCCTTGATATACGGACAATTAGCACGTCCCAAATACTCGTCACGACCGTCCGTACACCAAAGTATCCATCTCCCATCGAAGTAAATGTCTTGCAACCTTGAATATTCACACCGACTACATGGATGTGGGATTTCTCGATTCATGGGGATTACTCCAGTCTGATCAGCGCCCGATATAAGTCATAATGGTGACGAACCAAGATGCGTCCGTATTCGGTGTACTCGCAGTTTTGAGAACCCGGTCACTTCCCCCCACCCGGATTTGTTGGCCACAAGATGACTGTCCAACCACTTGTGAATGATGGACCTTCAGGTAGGGTCCACTCCGGCTCTGACGACCTGACAAAATTCTGGACTTGGACAACCGGTAAGACATGGCTTAACTCCTTATAGTGACCGAGATTAGGGGCAGCGTCACCTGTTGGTATCGGTATGCAATACGTAGACCAAAACCGATACGGAGCCGGGAACCTCAGTCACATCCGCCTTTCTGACGGGACCGGGTCAAAAGGGTATAGGTGCGCCTTGTGCAGTTTCTGCACGCCGCGAGCCGTTAGCTTGAGCCGTATTGACACCTCGAATTCAGAAAGATGCGGAGCGGCTGACGTCACTCCACCCATGAAGCACCTCCCCAAGAACCGGCAACTTCCTTTTATTTCACCAGTATCTCAAGCCGGGGCTTGTTCTCGGCTGACAATTGAAGCGTAAGAAAATCATTGATGACGAACGGATCGGGAGTGTGAGACTTAGCTTCAACTCGGAGATCATACGAGCCAAAATCTTCTGGGTCTTCAAAGGTGTAGAACCCCACACGTAAGCGCTCTGATTCATCATCTAACATATCAAGGACTGTATGGTCATTAAAGCCGGGCGGGACATGAATCATGAGATAGCTATAGTGGGCAAATGCAGAATGCGACGCTGTCTCAAAAACTCCCTCTACACCGTAAGCGTTTAACGGCTTGACCTCAAATGAATAGAGTTCTAGTGACTTGCCGGGAATAAATGGATAGATTTTTACTGCAACTACAATGAGGTCCGGGCGAGTCCATTTGCCTCCTGTGCCTCGACTTCCTTGATGGGCTGTGATTTGGGAGACGAACTGTTCGATGAAGAAGTCCTTCACCCATGAGGTATTAATCGTTCTCAAAATCGGTTTGTATAAATCGCGCTCCTTACTATAAGCAGGAGCCGCCGGTACTTCTGTGAGAATATGTAAAGATCCCCCCTTTCCTTTTCCTGTTCCGATCCTCCCTTCGGTCCAGAGAGCATCACGAATTGCCCAATAATCGTCGTCTGTAATCGTTAGTCCGTCTTGCTGCTGAATACGCTCCTTCAGCAGATTTCGAGCGGTCAGGTTTCCCATAGGTGCTCCCGTAGTGGGGAGCAACTCTGTCAAAATAGACCGGTAGCTATTGATCTGTTCGGATGTTAGCGTTACAGCCATGTTTTGTGACCTCCCTATTGACCGGAAATATGCCTGGAGAGCGAGTCTCAGTCCTCTTATTGGATACTCCTGGGCGCAGCTTCAAACACCGGATGACTGATTATGTGTCTCAGAGCGGGAAAATGAAAAACACCGACTCTCTTTTCTTACCTGCGAAAAAAGCTCTTTGCCAGGCACAGGTATACCTCCAGGAGTATTTCAGGTCGCCGCTTGACGTCTCAAGCGTCACGTTCCTGACGTCCTGAGAAATATTGAACTGTTTCCCGGCAGGGTCTTCTTGAACTGACTTTCACTAAGTTCTATAGTCACCTGCGCTGAGGTCTGCGCTTAAGCGAAGTGTGGAATCACAGTTCTCAAGGAAGCCGGATTGCCTTGAAACCTGTTGAATCTTCTTGCCAGCGCCTCCCTTAGATCATCCAGTTTCGCAAAGTACTTGTTATGAGTGATTTTCTTCTTGGTCTTTTTCCACACGTATTCCACCGCGTTTAGTTTTGGCGAATAGGGAGGCAGGAAGTGGAGTTCAATGAGATCTTCTTTGCCTGCCAGCCATCTGCGAACCTTTGGTGACTTGTGATATGCCACGTTGTCCGTGATCATGTGGATCTTCCGCCCGTTGTAGTATCGAAGCAACTGACCCAGGAAGTCTATGAATGTGTCGCCATTGAAAACCTCGACGAAACGAGAATGCCATTTGGGATTTTCGCCGATCCTCACCGCGCCCATTACCTTGCATGTCTTGCGGACAGGGGCGCTCAATACCTGTGTTCCTACACCGATGCGAGCCCAAGTCCTATGAATGGTACCGGATTGCTGGAAGACGGCTTCATCCTCATAGAGTGTTACTCCTCCATCCTGCCGGGCTTTTTTTTGATCTGAGGAAGGTCGTTGAGCCGCCAACTCATCTGAAGATTTTCATCCGCTTTTGAGGACCTTTTTCTCGGATACTGCACGGAGTAACGCAGTTTGTGAAGCAGCCTTCCCATGTGGTCGGGATGGTAGGAGACACCAAAAAGATCTTTCACCATCTTGACCATGATGGGAGTCGTCCAAACTCCGGTATCCAGACCGGCTTCTTGAGGCCCGGATTCAATGATTCGTGACAACTCCGCCTTCTGCTCGTCCGTCAGCTTAGATTTTCCTCCTTGGAAAGGCCCTTTGGCCAGCGCACCGACTCCTCCCAGTCGGTATCGGTGAATCCAATCTTGGACCGTACGCCGTCCAACCCCGATCATATTTGCCGCGTCAATCTCTCGATTGCCCTGACTGACAACCAACAGCGCTTGAATGCGAAGGCACATGTCCAAATCCTTATTGCCTCGTGCCCGTTGAAATGCCCGGTTCAAATCCTCTCGTTGTCGCTCCGTGAGTCTCAATCCAGGTCTGGACATAGGCTCTCCTCCTGACGACGTGATGAGAGCCTAAATACCAAATCCCTCTACTCCTGTCGCGGTCTTTTATTAGCTCCTTAAGCGCGGACCTCGATGTCGTTCACTATAGCTCATTTGCTGACGCTATCTACTTCTCCCCTTTTTATGTGGACAGTTGCCCCTTTATGACATTTCGGACAAGTTCCCCGGGTGCTGCCACTTTGTTCATGGAGACCGTGCGTAACGGTGTAAGAATTTCCGCAATGCGGACAAGTTATGAGTGCCTGCTTAGACATTTCCATTCTCCTTTCATCGTGAAGACAAGTTATTCCTTCGCTCCGTGGCGAGGAATCTGGTTGTACCGATCATGCGCTGAGCTTCTTGGACGTCCTTCATCTGGACAGAGCGGGTCTGTTTCGGAGGTATTATTTCCCGATCAGTTTCCCCAAAATCGGTGCCAGAATCAAGAATCCGATGATCGCTCCCTTTTCCTTCCTTGACATGACTTCACTCCTCCATGCTCCGTAGATTGCAAGAGGAAAAAAGAGCACCAGGAGCGTGTACACTCTCCATCGCTCATTCCACCAGTGTTCCGGTTTCACGAGAGCCACTACAAAGAGGACTACGAACGCACAAAGAAACAACACGGGTTTGATGAAATAGTTGTAGAGTTTCGATTTTCCGTCAGGAAGCCAGAGTGAAACTTCTGTCACGGTTGCTAGGAATTTGTCCAGAATCTGCTCAAAGGTTTCGCCGGTTTTAGGCGTGGGTGTTTGCATCGGTACGTCAGAGCCGGGTGGCATCTGCTCACAAGATTGAGCCATTACATCCTTGGCAGTCTGAAGAGTCTGTTGTGGTTTCGCTTTGGTCTCTGTCTCAGGTTGGACCGATGAGGGGCTAATATGCCTGCTTTCTCCTGCGACACTGGATCCCACGCACCTGTTGTCAAGGTCCTCTACGGATATCCTGCCGAGATCAATCAACATCTTGAAAAAAAAGTGTAAATGCGAGTCCGACAGCCCATATTTTTCTTTCAAGTCAGAATCTGAAGCTCCAGATCGGATGTCCAGGGCCAAAGACTTGGCGCTCAATTTTTTTCGATTATCCTGAGCCATATGCTTTCCTCATGGAAGGCCCCTTGTCGGACATGAGCATGAGCCAACTCCATACCCCATCAGCGCCCGATCAGGGACGCGCATGACAAACGGATCACTTCGACTTAAAGAGCAGCTTTCCCGATGGAGACCTCGTTTCAGTCCTGCCGTCAGAAAATGTCTTTGATTTCAACAAGAGCTTGCCGGAAGGATTCCTGACGTCGGTCTGATTGCCGTGGGTTGTTGTTTTGTACAGGAGCTTCCCCGATGAATTCCTGACTTCGCCCTTGATTGCCTTGGCGTCACGCGCGAACACCAAGAGGGGCAAACAGAGGATGGTAAGCACCGCCAGCATAGTTTTCATAGGCTTTCCTCCTTCATGATCCAGCCCGGATTAATCTATCTTGAAGCCGGGGGGCCTCTCCTCCCAATATTCGCATCCTCATGTGTCAAAAAAGGACAATCTGCTGAGAATCATTCTCAGACCTGCATTCCGCCCCCTTCCGAGCAAAATCGGGGATTGGTCGGTTTTGGATAACCAGATGATATCGTAAGGCAACATGCCATTTGCCGAGTCCACCGTCACGCGGCTACTTCTTGGCGTCTGATCCTTCCACCACGTCAGAAGGGGATCCGAGATACCGCCATAGTAAAACTTCAACGAGGCTGCTAAGACTGCCCCCCGTAGCGTCGGGGTCAGCCTTCGCTTTTTCCAAGGCCCTTTTCTTGATTTCGTCGTTCAGCAGGATGCCGGAGTTTTTTCGAGGTTGCTTAAAGCGAGGACGTACCAGGGCCAGGTCTAGTTTGTTTGCCCGAAAAGTCTCGATGATATCCCGCAAGACCTCGATTTCGTCAGGCTGAAATTGATCACTGTCTGTCTCGGAGGTCACTTCCCGTGTGTCGTCAGCGGGGATAGACATAAGAAGACCCCTTGACCGTTATGTCCTTGGACTCACATAAGGCTGGCACCGTGATACCATACCAAGGACATAACGGTCAAGGGTGGAAACAATGGAAGATGGGAAAATTACGGAGATTCAATCAGATCGTCAGGCTCGTCCAGATACTTCCAGAGAAGCCATTCCACCAGTCCAGAGAAGCTGCCGCCGGTCCGCAGTCTCTCTTTCTTGGCTCTTTGGACAGCTCGATTCAGGAGTTCTTCGTTGATTTTGATTCCCGTATTCCGAGTCTGTCCTTTGAAGATGGGTCTGCGTTCGACCTCCTCCAGTCCCATCCTTCTGGATTTCCACCATGAGATGATCTCCCTAAGGGCACCGACCTCCTCCGATGAAAGGGGGGACAGGTCTATCTCTCCTTCTTTCTTCAGAACATTCAGATCAATCTGAAACTCCATTTTTTGGCGTTGACAGTAATGTTGGAGGTTGTTGGGAGTGAAGGGGCGTCCGCTGGCTGTACGGATTCCTCTGCTGTTCAGTTCTTCCGCGAGCCCGGTCCAGTCCTTGCCGTCAAAACCGGATTCTTGCGCCACTTTGAGAATGCTCTCGTTCAGATTTTCTTGTTTTCCGAACATTGGTTCAGCGCCTCCGTTTTTGCAGCATTGTGGGACCAGTCCAGGGAAAGTCGATTCGTGGGCGAGAGATTGACCTGCTCCCGATCTTGTCGTCGAGAGGATGCTATCATTGGGATTGATGTTGGGCAATGAAAAACTGGTATCAGACTGGTAGGTAGATGGTAGGGTAAGGAACGGATTTCACAGGGGTGGATTGTGCTACGGTGCCTGGAGATTACCACTTGGTCTTCTCGGTCGGCTTCAGACGTCCACCGGGATCCCGGATGATGGATTTCGAGGTTCGCTAAAGACGAAGGTCTTGCAGCCCCGATCAGTCTCCGCTACGGTCTTGAATATGAAAGAGACTCTAAGTATTTTGCTGGGCTTCCTACCCTGGATTGTTTTTTGGGTTGTTTCTGGGCCATCCTCGTTCCGGTTGAACGCCGCCATCATAGCGGCTCTAGTCCTGACGCTTATCATGGGCTACAAACAGCTTGTCAACGGGTTCGTCCTGACCTGGGGGTCGCTGCTCTTCTTCGGCTTCAACCTGGTCATGGTGGTGCTCTTGGGAAACCTATGGGTGATTGAACACCTGGAAATCCTGACCAACGGGACCTTGGCAGCCATTGCCTGTCTGTCTATTGTTCTGGGCAAACCCTTTGTTCTGCAATATGCCCGCGAGACTGTACCTCCCGAACGGCAGGCATCCCCAGTCTTTTACCGCAATTGTTGGACTCTCTCGCTGATCTGGATGGTGATATTTCTAATCGCCACGGGCATGAGCGGGGCGAAAGCCTACGGCTGGTGGGGAGACGGGACGGGATATCAGGTGCTATCCGTGGGTTTGATCGGGTTGGGACTGTGGCTCAACCATTGGTATCCCCAGTATGTGCATCGCAGGACTAAAGATGAAAGTTGACCGAGGGACGGAGATACCAGTGCTTCGGCAATCTTACCTTAGGGGCGAAGAAGTCAAGTGGTTAATGGAATGGCTTTTACTCGTCTCATCAAGGTCGGAGCGATGGTCGAGGATCACGTCAGGTAATGGCAGGTCCAGATAGTTTCAGCATTCTCCTTGGCCCTGTACTACCGAACTGTGTTTGGATGACAACTGCGGCGGAAAAACGGTTGACGGAGCGACTGAGGGTGGGGTACCCTCAGGGACAGCCCCAAGGGCCTTTTCACCAACAAGACGCCGGTCTTGCCTCTTTCAGGTCGCTCAGGACACTCCTCGCACACCTTTTAGGGGTCGGAGGAGCAATCTCTCTGCCCCTCGCTGGTGCCAAAACGACCAACATGGCAAGACCGCTGCATAATTCCGGAATAGGTGAGAGCCCAAATCACGTTCCGGGGGGCTTGCAGCGGAATGACGGGCAGAAGCCCCCGGCTTTTAGTAGCAATGCATTACGGAGGATGGTTATGCAGAAGATCGGATTCTTGGTTGGAGCCTTACTGCTCACCACTTGTTCTATTTCGGTCGCCCAAAACAGTTTAGCGGGATTTGATCCCGCATCTATTCAAATCCAGCCGGAATTAAGAATTGGATATCAAGTTATTACCGCAAACGTGAATATACCGATTCCGACTGGTGATTTTGTCAGCAGTCCTAATTATGCGATACAAAGCGCCCTTGACCTCCAGCTCTGCAATAGCGGCGGCTGGGTGGGAGTCGGAAGCTTGAACGCAAGAAAAGACCGATGGTCTCTGTTTCTTTTGGTCGAGGGGATGGTGCCCAAGAGGGCAACGGTAAAAACTTCCTCCGAGTTTTTTTGGGCTGGGTTGCATCCCGTGTGGTGGTCTGTTCCTCGACTTGAGTGGTGGGCTTTTGATGCAGGGGGATCTTTTAACATTGTCGATGGCGTGTCCGTTGTAGGGGGGATGCGGATTGAGCGCTTGTCCATGGGAATCGGTGACCCTGTGGACTATGTTGTTCCTGGCCTTCAACAGGTATTCGCAATTGGAGAACGTTACTCGGGGGATTTCATGGCGAAAGTTCGCATCCCGTATCTTGGTCTTGAAATCAATGGCTTCAATTATAAAGGGTTGCTGATTTTGGGTCCCGCTGCCTGGGTCGATGTGAATGTGCCGCTTAGATATCTATTCGTCAACCTTCCCGATTATATTCCTATGCAGGCAGGCTATAAACTGACCAAAGGCGGGCTATACGTTCAGGCAAGTTTGGATTATGCGACCAAATTCTGGGACGATATAGATCTTGGCATATGGTTCAAAGGGAGTTGGCTCACTGTACGAGGGAGCGGGAGCGAGGATTTCACTATATCGGGCTCCTCATTTCAAGAATCTGGGACGGCGACAGGCACTTATTCTTCGTACAGCCTGGGTGGGGGGCTTTCTGTCCGATATGTCTTTTGACCCAAAGTAGACGGAATTATGAAACTTTCATCTCAGGAAGCAGATTTATTCTTTGAATTGATGTGGGCGCTTCTGGTCTTTGTTAATCAAAAGCTCGGGATTTTGCCGCCTGTAAAATTGAAAGAATACATTTCGTGTCCTATGGAAGAGAAAATGAAAGTCCGTGAGGCATTGTATAAGAATAGGCAATTAATCGATTTATTTGTAAAGGAGAATTCTAACAAATTGTCGAAGGATAAACTGCTCATTGCGAGCACCTGGAAAGATTATGTAGCAGGAAGTTTCTATATCGAACGTTTCTTGAAAAAACATGCTATCTTCATTTCGAATGAAAACCTGGTGTATGGAGTCTGTGCCCTTCATCAGCGCTTTGATGAAATGATCCATCCGTCTCGTCTGCCTCTTTTTGTACAAGCAGTGTTGTTGCCTTTTTCAGGTCGGATCGTTTATGACGGACTTTTCCAAACCTACAATATTCATTGCGGTACTGGAACACGTGGTCATCTAAAGGAAATTTATATGATTGCCAAACAGAATAATCGCATCATAGAAAGGTTTGAATTGCAACCTTTGTTAGGTCAACCGGAGGTTCAGGTACTCAAAGACTGGGAATCGGAAATCAAGGGCCTCTGTGAAAAAGTTAAGGGGTTAAAAGCAGGATCTAAGGATCCACACATTTATGGAGCTGCTTTCGATTTGGTCAAAGCCAGCTTGGAGTTTGCTCAAATAGGAGTATCTCATTCACGAGACTCAACCATATTGCACAAATCCTTGAAAAAGGTGCAAAGACAATTGAACAAGGCTTACACAGTAATTAGACGTGACCAGGGTTGATGAACAAGGACATTATCGCTTCGTTACTACCATCTGCGGTGAAGAAGAAACTTGCCGTTGTAGGTAACCACAACACGGTCGCCTTTGAGGTCCGACTTTTTCTCGATATCCTGCTCGAAGTCTATGGCGCTCATGATGCCATCGCCGAACATTTCGTGAATGATTTCTGTTGACTACACCACTCCTCGAATCGCCGCTGCAAGCCCCCCTGTCCGGATCTATCAGCCTTTTCAGGTCTTGCGCTTTGACGCTCTCCAAAATTGACCCATCCGTCTGAGTGCTCACGAAATTGACCCATCTGGCGTTGTGCTCACAAAACTGACCCAGAGGTTTTTTGGTTCTTTTGGCTTCAGGCTGGCAGCCTGAGAGCGCTTTTGAACATCTATTTATTGCCGAGCACATAAGGTATCAAAATCACTTCAGTTGGCTATCTTTGCTCCCCCTTCGATTGTATAGCGTTTCCTCCTTCTGCTTTTTTTCGAGTTCCGATTGACAAGCGACACAATAGCGAACTCCGGGCATTGCCTTGCGGCGCGCTTCTGGTATGGCGGCATCGCATTCCTGACAATAGGTCACGCTTTCGCCAACGGGCAATCGTTTTCTCGCCAACTGGATTTTCGATTCCACCGTAGCGTCAATTTGTTCCTGCACGGCACCATCGCGGGACCAACCAACAGCCATATGTTATCTCCAATATATGTGAGTAATCCATTTCTCCGGCTCCACCTGCCACTCCTCCATATTGAACAATTCCTCGGAGTCAAATCCAAGCGACGGGAGTTTCAGAAATGAACTCAGAATCTTACCTTTATGGTAATCGTCCACCGCGATCCCCCCGTCAGGGGGAGTATTTGGTCAAAATGGGTATGAATCTCTTTTTCTTACCTGCGCGATATCGCGCTGGATTTTCGATAGCCTCTTGACATGTTGCAGG
>Ga0247841_10006922_pt1 | contig 17139 bp, 12 predicted proteins | sample LaCruzMarch2015__2_FD_192410 | JGI IMG/M metagenome (GOLD analysis project Ga0247841, IMG submission 192410) | Freshwater microbial communities from meromictic Lake La Cruz, Castile-La Mancha, Spain - LaCruzMarch2015_18m | ecosystem: Environmental > Aquatic > Freshwater > Lake | place: Spain... | reverse complement strand
GGCAAACGATCCCCAGGGACAAACCGCCCAAACTTCCATCGTTCGTTTCAATAGCGAGGCAACGCCGGGTTACGATACGCAGTTCGACAGTTATTTTCTGGCAGGATATGCCCCCCTGTTTTACAGTATTTCAGAAAATGAAAATTATGCCCTAAACACCATGCCCGAACAAACCGAAGAGCAGGTGATCCCGATGGGTTTTATGAAAAACGAAAGCGACGGTTTCTCCATTGAGCTGATTGAAAATGGCACCGAATCGACTGTTTACCTCACCGACCTCAAAACCAACACCACCCAAAACCTTAACAACAATCCCACATACACTTTCACTGCCGAAGAGGGCGATAACCCCAACCGCTTCCTCCTGCACTTCAAAGCGGTTGGCATTGACGATGAGCCGTCATCAGGGGCAAACTTGCCCATCCTGGTGTGGAACCACGAAAACCTGTTGACCATCGGCAACCCGGAACAACTTTCGGGAGAAATATTGCTCTATGATATAACCGGACAAACCGTGTTAACGGCCCCGTTGCAAAATGTACCAAAACAAACCATCTCCCATCAACTTTCACCCCACATGTATGTTGTGCAAGTAAAAGCAAAAGGAAAATTAAAGACTCAGAAAATAATCATTGAGTCCACACCTTGATCCTTGAATTTTATGAATAGAACACGGATTATACTGATCAGCACAGATAAAAAAATCATTGAAAATCCGTTAAATCTGTGTAATCCGTCTCATCCGTGTTCTATGTGCAATATCTTCTTGCGCCTTCGTGGTAAATAAAATTGATTTGGAAATTTCATCTTTTTTTATAGTTAATGATTTGGAATATGTATATTTGCATCTGATTATTGATTTGGAATAATTACATTTAGTATCAAATATTGATTTGGAAAATTGAAAATGAATTGAGATGTATTTAAATAGAACAATTGATGAAGAGCTGCTAAGCTGGAAGTTAGCCAAAACGAGAAAACCTCTGATGTTGCGTGGGGCTCGTCAGGTGGGTAAAACTTCAACAGTAAAGAAACTCGCAACGCATTTTACCTATTTCATAGAAATAAACTTTGATGATACCCCCGTTTTTTCTAAGATTTTTGAAAAAAAAATATCAGTATTTGAAGTTTGCGAACAACTTTCGGTATTAACCAACACGCCAATTGTGGAAGGGCAAACCTTGCTGTTTTTAGATGAGATACAAGCCTGTATTCCTGCTATTGGCATGCTTAGGTACTTTTACGAAAAAATGCCCGCATTGCATGTTATAGCGGCCGGCTCTTTGTTAGAGTTTGCAATGGCTGATATTCCTTCTTTTGGTGTAGGAAGGGTTCGTTCGTTGTATATGTATCCGCTTTCTTTTCGTGAATTTTTAATGGCTTATAAGGAGCATTTGTTATTGGAACAATTGAATAAGGCATCCGTTTCCAAACCATTATCAGAACCGGTACATCAAAAATTAATTAATTTCTATAAAAAATTTCTCATTGTTGGCGGTATGCCCGAGGCTGTGAGCGTATATGTCAACAACAAAGATTTATTGGAAGTACAACGGGTTTTAAACGATATATTGATATCGGTACAGGCCGATTTTGCCAAGTATAAAACGCATGTGCCCGGTGCCCGGTTGGTAGAGGTTTTTAATGCCATTGCCCGGCAGGCAGCAACAAAATTCACCTATACTTATCCACAGGCAACCCTGAATAATTTGCAAATTAAAGAAGCCATCGAGCTGTTAAAAATGGCAGGTCTGGTTTATGCGGTTACCCATAGTGCTGCAAATGGCATTCCTCTGGGCGCTGAAATATATCCCAAAAAAAACAAATACCTGCTTTTTGATACAGGAGTATTTCAGCGAATTCTGGGCTTAAACATTGCGGACTTACTCATAAGCGATGATTTTAATGTCATAAACAAAGGTCATATTGCCGAACTGCATGTAGGATTAGAATTGTTAAAAGCCGAAAGTTGCTATCAGAAGTCCGATTTATTCTACTGGCAGCGCGACGCTAAAAATAGTCAGGCAGAAGTAGATTATGTGTGTCAGTTTAATAATGCCATAGTTCCTGTTGAAGTTAAAGCAGGAACAAAAGGCAGTATGCAAAGTCTGTTTTTGTTTTTAAAAGAAAAAGGATTAATACAAGGGTGTAGGTTTTCTCTCGAAAATTTCTCCAGAATGGAGCAGATTAACATTTTGCCGGTATATGCAGTTAATATGTTGGGAGATAATTTACATGAATAAAAAATAAATCAGGCCGCCGCTCACTTAAAACTTAACACTTAATTCCATCTCCCATAACGCACCCTAATCCATTCTCAGATTTCTCTGTGGCTATCCTTGATATCTCGGTGGAACTCCGTGTAATTATTTGTTAAGCAGAGATCCACGGAGTGGTTAATATATGGTTAATCACTCAGGAAAAATAATGTTGTATTACTGGTTGTTAACCGGAAATACCGGAGAAGGTAAACATTCTGCCGAATTTTCCCAAATTTTCCCGCTGATTTGCGCAGATCTTCCCGCGATAAGTGCTGATTTTTTTCTTGATTTTCTACTTTCCCTTACCTATATTTGTTCGCCATAGGCAGAGGTTATGGACCATACAAACAAATCACCTGAACAGCTTCTGGATGAAATTCGGATTCTGGAGAAGAGGATAGAGGCGTTGACGGAGCAGCACCTCCTTGAGCAGAAGGCACATGCACACACCCGGTTTTTGCTTCAGGAAAGAAAAAAGGAGTTAAAGTGCCACCAGGAGTTGACCGTACTTTTCGCAACACCCGGAATTTTGGTTGAGGAAGTGATGCACCAGCTTCTTACCATCCTCCGGGAGAGTTGGCAATTTCCGGAACTGGCCATGGTTGCTGTCACACTGAACGAAAACCGGTGGGAAACCCCGGGTTTCAGGAAAAGTGATTTGTTTATGGAGGAGATCATCCGTTCGGGGAAAGAGACTTTAGGGCTTGTTACGATTACCTACCCCCCGGAAGCGATGCAGGGGAAGGAGCTAATTTTTCTGCCCGAAGAGCAGGATCTGCTCTCGTCGGTTGCGGGGCGGGTGGGATTGTTTATGGAGAGCTATGGCCGTGCGGAAAGAGTGCTCCATCAAACCCGACTCTATCAATCGTTTATGCATGCCTCTCCGGATGCCCTCACCATAACAGATCTGAATGGAATAATTGAATATACCTCTCCTGCCGGGGTAAGGATCTTTGGCCATTCCGATGAGAGCCAGTCCCTGGGAAAAAATCTCCTGGAATTCATCGCGCCCGACGACCGGCCCCGCGCCATCCAGGGCATTGAACGCATGTTCGGTGGCAATTTTTACGCAGACGAATACCGGGGCGTCCGGGGGGATGGATCGCTCTTTCCCATTGAGGTGAACGGTGAATTTATCCGGAACGATGAAGGGAAGCCGGTTCAGATGATCTTCATCACCCGCGACACCACCGACCGGAAGAGCGCCGTGATCACTGGCAATCCCGACACGCTTCTCATACTCGACGATCGGGGAAACTACCTTGAGTATTATCCAAGTGATTCGACAAGGCTTTTTCTGCCCGATGAGCGTATTGTCGGGAAAAATCTGCGCGACAGCTTAGATGAAGGGCAGACGGCCCTGAGGCTTGAGAAACTCAGTGAGTGCCTGGCGTGCAACCGGATGATAGAGTTTGAGTCTGAGTTGAATTTTCCAGGTGTCCATCGTTATATTAACATCCGGTTGGTGCCTTTACAGAACCGTCAGGTGTTGGCGGTGATCAGGGACATCACCGAAAGGAAACAGAAGGACCAGGAGATCAGAAGGCTGTCGCAGGCTGTGGAGCAGAGCCCCGTCATCATCGCCATCACGTCACTGGATGGCAACCTGATTTACGTGAATCCTGCTTTTACAGCGATAACCGGTTACACCGCAGAGGAGTCGCTTGGACGAAACCCGCGATTCCTGAAGTCGGGGAAAACACCCAGAGAAACCTATGATGACTTGTGGGAAAACCTGAAAAACGGTAGGAGCTGGCGGGGCGAGTGGGTCAACCGGAAAAAGAGCGGGGCATTCTATTGGGAAGATGTCTCCATCTCCCCCATTCTCGGGGACGATGGGGAACCGGCCTATTATCTGGCTTTGAAACAGGATATCACACGGAAAAAAGAGGTGGAAGCCGAATTGAGGGACCTGAATGAGAACCTGGAGAAAAGGATTCAGGAGCGAACGGCTGAACTTGCCCAAACAAACATGGAGCTCGAAACCTTCTTCTCGGTTGCCCTCGACCTGCTCTGCATTGCCGATACCGAGGGTCATTTTGTAAAAGTTAACAAAGCCTGGGAAGATATTCTGGGGTATTCAAAGGAGGATTTGGAGACAAGAAAGTTTCTGGATTTTGTTCACCCCGATGACATGCCACTCACCCTTGATGCCATTGGCCGGCTGTCGGAACAGAAGACGGTGTCGGGGATGGTCAACAGGTACAAGGCCAAGGAGGGAGATTATCGTTGGATTGAGTGGAAAAGCGTTCCGGTCGGAAAAATGATTTATGCAGCTGCACGCGACATCACTGAGCGCCTCAAAGGAGAGGAGGATTTGCGGGCGGCCAAAAAGGAGGCGGAGGATGCCAATACGGCGAAGAGTGATTTCCTCTCACGGATGAGCCATGAGCTTCGAACCCCGATGAATTCCATCCTGGGGTTTGCACAGCTTTTGCAGCGAGGGAATCTTGATGAAAAACAGAAAAAAGGGGTTGGTCATATCCTCAACAGCGGAAAACACCTGCTCAGTATGATCAATGAGGTGTTGGATATATCGAGAATTGAAGCTGGTAAACTCTCTCTTTCCCCCGAACCTTTGAGAATATGTCCGGTGGTGGAAGATGTGGTTACGCTGACCTCCCCCCTCGCGATGGAGCGGGGAATAACAATATCCATATCCGCAGAGGTAGACAGAGATATAACTGTGAAGGCCGATGCACAGCGGTTGAAACAGGTTCTTTTCAACCTGTTGAGCAATGCCGTAAAATACAATAAAGAGGATGGGAAAATCTTCATCACCATCGAGCAGCATCCACATGACACCAGGGGAAACCCCTGGGTAAGGCTCTCCGTGAAAGATACCGGTATGGGGATCCCCGATGCCTTTAAATCCAAGGTTTTTACCCCATTTTCCCGACTGTGGGCTGAAACCAGCAACCTGGAGGGTACAGGGCTAGGGCTGACCGTTGTCAAAAAACTGGTGGAGGCGATGCATGGCCAACTGGGGTTTATCAGCGAAGAGGGGGTGGGATCAACCTTTTGGGTTGAACTTCCATCCTGTTCCGATCGCCCGGAAAAAACAGGAGTGCCCCCAATTCAGGATGTAATGGATGGGGAACTTTCCGGGACGACCGGAACCCTCCTTTACGTGGAAGATGTCCGGGAGAACGTCGAACTGGTTAAGCAGGTACTGGAAGAGGCAGGATCTTCCATCAGGGTGATAAGTACCCATCTTGGTGCTGAAGCCCCAAAGATTGCCATCCAACAAAAACCCGACCTGATCCTGCTCGATTTGAACCTTCCCGATATCCATGGAAAGGATGTCTTTAAACTGCTTCAATCACACCCCGAAACGAGGAGCATACCGGTGGTGGTACTCAGTGCCGATGCCATGTCGCATACCATGAAACAACTTATCAGGGAGGGGGTGAAGGAATACCTGACCAAACCCCTGGAGATTGGAAATTTTATGCGTATTGTGATTGCCTATTTTGGAAAACAACAACCCTGAATCCTGAAACATGAGAGACCTTCAGATGAAAAACGAGTCAAAAATCTTAATCATCGACGATCAGCCGGCAAACCTCGAAGTGCTTGAAGGATTTCTCGAGATGGAGGGTTATCTTCATTACACCTCTACCAGAAATCCGGTGGAGGGCATTGCCCTCGTGGATACTTTATTGCCCGATCTGATCCTGCTTGACCTTCACATGCCCCAGATGAGTGGCATAGAGGTATTGGATCAGCTCCGGGAGAGGTATGGCACCGAGCGGTTTCTGCCGGTGATCATCCTCACGGCCGACATTACACCGGAAGCGAAAGAGAGAGCCCTGGAGGCAGGGGCCAAAGATTTTCTTACCAAACCCTTCGACCTGACCGAAGTTGGCCTTCGCATCAGAAACCTGCTGCTCACCAGTTGGCTCATGAAAGAGATGAAAGAACAAAACCAACTGTTGGAAGAAAAAGTCAGGGAAAGAACCGAGGAACTTGAGCATAAAAACCAGGACCTCCTCAAGGCAAATGAGCTGGCAGAAGCAGGCAACCGGCTAAAAACTGCCTTCATCCAGAACATCTCGCACGAAATCAGGACGCCGCTGAACGGGATCCTCGGATTCTCGGAGTTGATACTCGATCCCCAGGTTCCTGTAGAATCAAAACTGGAGTTTCAACCCCTGCTCAAACAATCGGCCTACCGCCTGATCAACACGGTCACCAATTACATGGACACCTCGCTACTGGCCACGGGCAACATGCAGCTTCACATTAAGGTGGTGAACCTGGGCATACATATAAAAAAAGTAGCTGAGGGTTTTAGGAACGAGCTGAAAACAAAAGGGTTAACACTCCGGTACGATTTTCCGGACCCGACATTGCCCCCCCCCATGGTTAGGGCGGATGAACTTGCCTTAGAGAAGGTATTGTCGCACCTGATCGACAATGCCATTAAATTCACAGATGCCGGAACAATCTCCATCGGATATACACGTACCGGAAACAGTTTTGAATGCCTGATCAGCGATACGGGCATGGGAATTGAGCCGGATTGCATAGAGCAGATTTTCGATTCGTTTATTCAAGGCGACATGAGCAGCTCCAGGATCCGGGATGGAAACGGATTGGGACTATATATTTCCAGGGAATTTCTTGAACTGATGGACGGAACCATTCACATCCGGTCGGAGAAAGGAAAAGGCACCAACGTATATTTTACCCTTCCCGTTGCTGAAACCGCCGGAAACAAACCATCCCAGTCCCGTTCAGCCACTCCTATCGCCACTGCGGAACCCTCGGCGATCCTGATTGTTGAGGATGATTACGACAATCGACTTCTGTTAAAAGCAATACTCGAACATGAAGGTTATATTGTAATTACCGCCGGAGATGGAAAAACCGCAGTTGATTTTTGCCATGCCCATCCGGAAATCCGGTTGGTATTGATGGATATGAGAATGCCCGAAATGAACGGACTCGAAGCAACCCAACTGATCAAATCGGCCTACCCCCACTTACCAATATGTGCCACCACCGCTTTTGCTGCAATGGAAGATGAACACATGGCCATGAAAGCAGGATGCGATGCCTTCCTCACCAAACCGATTCGAAAAACTCAGTTGATGGAAGTACTTCAAAAATTTATTGGCTGACCCAACAGCAAAAAGCACAACCCAATGAAGTATGATAATCAAAAAAATGCCGGTAAAAAATCTCCCGGGGACGACAATCACCTGCCTGACATCGAAAACAAACTTCGGTTGGCCATGGAGGTCGCCCGGATCGGCTACTGGAAATACGATTGCGACACCCAAAAGGTAGAATGGTCGGAGGGACATGAAAAACTCTTTGGGATCGACATAGCGGATTTCCGTGGAAACTTAGATGGGGTGCAGGATTGGGTGCATCCCGACGATCGTGAACATGGCATCCGGAACCTGGAAAAGAGCCTCCGCGAAAAGGTCCCCTTCGACAATGTTTACCGGGTTGTAAAGCCCGATGGCAAGGTTGAATGGCTTCATTCGTATGGCCATCTGATCGAAAACCAGGAGGGCAAAACCGAATCCATTTTTGGCATCACCCGGAACATCACACAGGAAAAAGACGCAGAAAACCAGATCCGCTATGAGTCTGGTTTGCGGAAACTGATCCTGGAAATCACGGCTGGCTTTATCCTGATCCCCGTAAACGAAATAAATACAGCCATCGACCAGGCACTGATGAAAATGGGATCGTTTGTAGGGGCCGACCGGGCCTATATTTTTGACCTGAACACCGAAACAACAATCTGCTCCAATACCCACGAATGGTGTGCCCGGGAGATCGCCCCCGAGATCAACAACCTACAGGAAATTCCGTTGCCCCAGGAGTGGATTGATACCTTCCTCACCTTGAAACCTGTCTGCATTTTCGATGTTCCCGGCATGGAAGAAGGCTATACGAAAGAGATCCTGTCGTCACAGGGAATAAAAAGCCTGCTCTCCCTGCCGATGCTGAAAGACAAGCAGTGCATTGGCTTCATCGGTTTTGATTCGGTGAAACAGCATCACCCCTATTCCGATAATGAACAACAATTGTTGCAGGTGTTTGCCGATGTCCTGATCAGTATCAAACTGCGGCACCAGGCGGAAGAGGAACTGATTGCGGCCAAAGAAGAGGCCGAAGCCGGAAACCGGATGAAAACGGCTTTTCTCCAGAACATCAGCCATGAAATACGGACGCCCCTGAACGGCATCCTCGGGTTCGGCCAACTGATTGCCCAGGAAGAGATGGACCAAACCCAAAAACTGGAATGCTTAGGCCATTTAAACAAAAGCAGCAACCGGTTGATCCAAACCATCACCAATTACTTAGACATGGCACAACTCGCCTCGGGCAACTATGCCATTGAAAAACGTCTTTTTTCGGTTCATGCGTTGCTCCGGGAGATCTGGGAAGAAACCAGGCTGGGGCCAGCAAACAACAATGTCAACATAATCCTCGACATGCAGGCCGATACCGAAAAACTGCAAATCCCTTCCGACCACGATGCCATTCACAAAATCTTGTACCACCTTTTGGACAATGCCATCAAATTTACCAAAACAGGCTCCATCACCTTAGGTTCCCGGCATCGGGGGCCTGTTGTTGAATTGTTCGTCAAAGATACCGGCCGCGGCATTGACGGAAAATTAAAAACCTCCGTCTTTCAACCATTTATGCAGGCAGATACCGACCATACAAGGGGCTACGAAGGAAGCGGGCTGGGACTGGCCATTGTCAAGTCCCTGACAGAGAAGCTGGACGGCACCATCCGGGTCGAATCGGAGGTGGGAATTGGCAGTGAATTCGTGATCACTTTTCCCTTGCAACCTTCCGTCCCTGTACCTAAGCCGGTGGACCAAAAACCTGCCGCCAAACCCTTTTCCCTCTCCCGCATACTGGTAGCGGACGACGACCCGATCAATTCCAGTTATATGAAATCCTTGTTGTCGCAACAGGGATATGAAACCGTTTTCGCCTCCAATGGCAAGGAAGCCGTCGATATCATCCTTCAGGACCCAACGGTGGACCTGATACTCATGGATATCCGCATGCCGGTAATGGACGGATTGGAAGCAACCCGGGAAATTTTAAAAATCAGGCCCGGTTTGCCTGTGATTGCATTAACAGCCTATGTCGTCCAGGAAGACATCCTGAAAATCCGCGCCGCCGGTTGCCAGCAATACCTTTCCAAACCTGTGCCCAAAAATCGATTGTTGCACCTCCTGGCACAATATAAAACCCGGGGCAACGATTTTTTATTTTCCGATGAGGGAACAACATAACAAAAAAAAATTGTATGGAACAAAACCCTACCCGGTTCTCGGTGGTGTGCGATATGGATGGACGGATCGTCCAGGTACTTCAAAACACAACCCAACTGCCCCTTCCCGACCTGATCGGTAAAATGGCCCATATCCTCGTGGCGCCCGGCGAGCTCCCCAAACTGCTCAACTTTTTCCTCGAGGTCAAAGAGAACAAAACCGCCATTGGCTGGGAAATCAACCTTGCGCTTACCGACCAGATAGAGACCTTTACCTTTTTCGGTGGACTATTTGGGGCCGACATCGTGGTCGCAGCTTCGCCTGCGCAAAACACGGCAGAAGAACTATTTGCAGAGGTGACCCGGATCAACAACGAACAAACCAACATCATCCGGTCGATCTCCAAAGAGAACGCACAGTTGAAATTTTCCGGCGACCCGATGCCCCTCTCTTTTTTTGATGAACTCAGCCGGTTAAACAACGAGTTGGTAAACATGCAACGCGAACTCGCAAAAAAAAACCGGGAGCTCGACACCCTCAACAAACTCAAAAACCAGTTTCTGGGAATAGCGGCCCATGACCTTCGAAACCCGATCGGGATCGTCCTTGGCTACTCCGAATTCTTAATGGAAAATGGCACCGGAACCAACCCGGATGAAACCAAAGAGCTGATTGGGCGAATTCACCAAACGGCGGGTTTCATGCTCACCCTCGTGAACAACCTGCTCGATATTTCCAGCATTGAATCAGGCCAACTTGAACTGAATAAAACAGAAACAGATGTGGCCGCCCTGATCCGGGAGATCGTAAACAACTTCGGGATCATTGCCCGGGCCAAATCCATCCACGTACTCGTTGAGGGTGGAGAAAAACCCATCACTCTATCTCTCGACAAGCCAAAAATGGAACAGGTAATCAACAACCTGCTGTCAAATGCCGTAAAATATTCATTTCCAGGAACAACCATCATCATCAAACTGACGGTTTCGGGGGAAATCCTAAGGATCGAAATGACAGATCAGGGACAGGGGATAAGAAAAGAGGAGATAGAAAGGCTTTTTAAGCCCTTTCAGAAGAGCTCTACCCGGCCAACCGCAGGAGAAAAAAGTACCGGCTTAGGTTTGGCCATCGTAAAAAAAATCATGGATGCCCATGCGGGATCGGTGGGCGTAGAGAGTGAATTTGGAAAAGGTTCAACTTTTTTCGTAACTTTGTCTCTGCATCGTTCATCTCAAACCACGTAAAAGGGAACCGGGAGGTTCAATCATCAAAATGCGTCCTGCTCAGCTCATATTTGTATCACGTTCTAATCTCAGCCAATGTCGGAATATCCATATATTTTAGTCGTTGACGATGAGGCGGACTCGGCCGAGAGTGTCCGGTTTGCCCTTGAGAAGAGCGATTTCCGCGTGGCTGTTGTCCATACCGCCGAATTGGCCTTTCGTTTTCTGGAACGGGAACAACCCGACCTGGTCCTGTTGGATGTGGTACTTCCGGACATACCTGGTATTGAGTTTTGCAAAGCGCTGAAACTTGATCAACGGTACGCTTCCATCCCAGTGGTGCTAATCTCGGGCCAGCGGGTTTCTGCCGAAGACCGGATTCAAGGAATTGAAAACGGGGCGTTTGATTATCTGACCCGTCCGTTTAAGGCAACCGAACTGGTATCGGCGTTGCATAAGGCGATCTCTGCCGCGCGCGACCGGGAGGACGAAACCTCCGCCAACCGCGAATTGGAGTCCTATCAAACCTTGAGCATCCGCCCGGCCAAAGAGACCGCCTCCCTATACAACAGCGCCCCGCTGAAAAAAGAGTATCCCGAATCCTTCCAATACCTGCTTGCCGAATACAACCATTTGTTGGACGAATCCATCGAGATCCGTTTTTTTCTTGTGGAGAACAACCTTCGCCAACGCTTGGGCATTCTGGCCGAAAGCCTCGGTTTCCTGAAAGCAGGGGCAAAAGACATCATCGACCTGCACCGTCAATGCATCATGGGGCGCCTCGAAAAAGCAACTCCAAAGGAGCAAAAGGTCATCCTGGAGGAGTCGCGGCTGATGCTGATCGAATTGATGGGATATATGATCAACCATTACCGTAAAAAATCAAAATAGAAAAACATGGACAACCCTGCTGTATATTTGAAACTCTTCGTGACTGGTTTCACTGCCCGTTCGCAAACCGCCATCACCAACCTTAAACTTTTGTGTGAAGAGGAGTTTGGAAGCGATTATAAACTGGAGATCATCGATGTCCTGGAACATCCGGAACTTGCCGAAAACGAGAAAATACTGGCTACGCCCAGCCTGATCAGGACACTTCCCCCGCCCATCCGAAGGTTGATCGGTGATTTGACCGACAAGGAAAAAGTGTTGCACAGCCTCGACGTGGTTTCCGGTAACAGAAATTCCAAACCACGGTAAAAAAACGATGGACCAGCAAATCATGAGAAAAAGATAGCAAAATGAACAACGACAATCGACAAATTCAGAAGGTACTGACCGGGATACCGGGCTTTGACCACATTTCGAGCGGGGGGCTGCCCGAGGGCCGCACAACCCTTGTCTCCGGATCGGCGGGCAGCTCAAAGACGATCTTTGCCGTACAGTTTTTGGCCGAAGGGATTGCGAAATACGGGCAGCCGGGTGTTTTTATTACGTTCGAGGAGCGGGTGGAAGATATCCGCCGCAACATGCGCAGTTTCAACTGGGACATCGCCGGTTGGGAAGCCGATGGAAAATGGGCTTTTGTTGATGCTTCGCCCAGTGCGAACGAGATGCCGGAGGTAGTAGGGGCTTATGACCTCGGGGCCTTGATGGCCCGCATCGAACACGCGATCCATAAAATCGGCGCAAAACGGGTCTCCATGGATTCCCTGGGAGCTATTTTTAATCAGTTCAGCGACAGCGCAAACATTCGGCAGGAGCTTTTCCGCATTGCAACTACCTTGAAGAAGCTGAAAGTCACCTCCGTGCTCACTTCCGAACGTACCCAGGAGTATGGCGAAATTGCCCGTTTTGGCATTGAGGAGTTCGTGGCCGACAACGTGATCATCCTTCGCAACATCCTCGAAGAGGAAAAAAGGCGCCGTACCCTCGAAATCCTGAAATTCAGGGGCACCTTTCACCACAAAGGAGAGTATCCCTTTACTGTCCAGAACGGCAATGGCATTATCCTCCTTCCCCTTTCGGCCATTGAATTGAAACAAAAATCTTCCAATCTGCGCATCACTTCCGGAAGCGAAGCGCTTGACCGGATGTGCGGAGGTGGTTTTTTCCGCGACTCCATCATTCTTGTTTCCGGCGCTACCGGTACCGGAAAAACCCTGATGGCCACCGAATTTATGGCTGGCGGTAATAACCAGGGGGAACGGTGCCTGCTTTTTGCTTATGAAGAGAGCCGCGAACAGCTCTTCCGGAACGCCACAGGCTGGGGGATCGATTTCGGGAAAATGGAGCAGGATGGTTTGTTGAAGGTAATCTGCGAATACCCCGAAGTGGCCGGTCTCGAAGACCATCTCCTCCGGATTAAACAGGAAATCGACCTCTTCCAGCCAAACCGGGTGGCTGTTGACAGCCTCTCGGCCCTGGAACGGGTATCAAGCTTCCGAAGCTTCCGCGAATTTATCATCGGACTTACCTCCTACATCAAACATAAGGAGATAGCGGGGCTCTTTACCTCTACCACCACCTCCCTGATGGGCGGTTCTTCCATCACCGAAGGACATATATCGACCATCACCGACTCCATTGTTCTATTGCGGTATGTTGAACTGATGGGCGAGATGAGGCGCGGATTGACCGTCTTGAAAATGCGTGGCTCCATGCACGAAAAACAGATCCGCGAGTTTAACATCGACATGCAGGGGATGCATATTGGAAGGCCTTTCCGCGATGTCACCGGGATCATATCGGGAAGGGCACACCACCTGACCGATGGAGAGATAGACCGTTTGGGCAACCTTTTTCTCGATTCTGTTGAACCTTAACCTGTGAACTATGACAGTGCCTGGTTTTACAATCCTTCTCGCCGATGATGATATTCAACGGAACAATTTGCTTTCCGAACTCCTGGGAACATCGGGATATCATGTATTACAAGCCTTTTCCGGCGAAGAAACGATTCGTGTCACAAGGGAAAAAGCCCCCGACATGTTGTTGCTCGACGTTCGGCTCCCCGATGTCAATGGCTTTGAGGTACTCAGGCTGATCAAACAGGAGAACCATTGTAAAAACTGTTTTATCATCATGATCTCCTCCATGCTGATCACCTCTGCCGACCAGTCGGCAGGGTTCGAAGCAGGCGCCGATGGATATCTGGTCTTCCCGATGTCGAACCGCGAGTTTAAAGCCCGGATCGCAGCTTACGTCCGCCATAAAAAAACTTTTGACGATCTGCAACGCAATGAACTGTTGCTGAAAGCTGTCTTCGAAAACTCCGAAGATGGGATCATCATGCTCGACCCGGAGGGCAAGATAACTTTTGCCAACAAAGTGGCCCACCGCATGTTCTCCATCTCCCCCGGAAAGATGGACGACCTGTTTTTCGGCAAGCCCATCACCTCCGACGAAAAAACGGAGATCGAAATCCCCCACGGCAGCGACGTGCTTACTGTTGAACTAAAAGTGATCAGCCTTGACCATGGCCAGGAAGGCATCTTTGTCGCCTACCTGCACGACATTACCGAAAGCCGTATCAAAGAGGCGAAGATGTCGGAACAACTCGACCGGATGCTCTGCAGTGAACGACAGCAGGACAAACTCTTTTCCCTCATCGCCCACGACCTGAGGTCGCCTTTCAACATACTGATCGGGTTAAGCGACTTCCTGCTGAAGGAGATGGAACATATTAACCGGGGCGAAATGCTCAAGTACCTTTCCTCCATCAACAAATCGGCCCAAAAGGTCTTCGCATTGCTGCTGAATCTCCTCGACTGGTCGCGCCTTAAATCGGGGAACTGGCGTTCCGAATACAAACAGGTCGCAATAGCCGAACTGGTAAACAATGTGTTTGCCGTTTATATGGAGATGGCCGACGCGAAGAACATCGTCATGGAAAACAAGATAGACCCGGGCACTTCGCTCAGCGCCGATTATAATATCCTCCACTCGGTTTTCCGGAACCTCCTTACCAACGCAATTAAATACACTGCCCCAGGCGGACATATAACGGTAAATTCCATCCCTACGGGTCCGGAGATGACCTTGTCGGTAACCGACGATGGAGCCGGGATGACCGCCGAAAAAAAGGAGATGCTATTTGATAAAGAGCGGTTAGACGAGAAAAGCCATCCCGAAAGCGGTACCGGACTGGGGTTGCTGCTCTGCAAAGAACTGATTGAGTCGGCCGGGGGACACATTGACCTGATCAGCGCGTTGGGCAAAGGAACCACCGTGAGCTTTACACTGCCCGTTTATCCGGTTCCCGGGGGAAAAAAAACATCAGGCACGGCTTGACCGGGATTGCCTTTTAGAATTTCCCGAACTTCAACCCGAGGTTGGCGTTAAAATTATTGATCAGTCCGCTGCTGGTATTTTTCAGGTTAAGGTCGGGAACATACCGGTAAGAAATCCCAAGTCCCAACCGCATAAATTTAACAAGGTTGAGTTCAACCATCACCCCCGGCTCAACCACAAAAAAAGCGTCCCAGTCTAAGGTTTCCCCTTCATAATTGTAATCGTGGTTGCGATAGGACCAGGTATTATAAACCAAGCCTCCGCCACCAATTAAAATGGGAAAATTGACATGTACGGGCGATGAAGGCAAAATCCTGAATTCAAATTTTACGCCGCCATAACCACCATAAAGATAGGCGCCACGGGCACTATCGATATCGTTGTACCAAAGGTTCCTTGAATTGATGATCCCGTAACCGGCCAAACCAACCGAAAAAAAGTGGTCGATGACCATTCCCATGCTCATTCCCAGAAGAAATACATTTTTGTCTTTAAACTGTGTATATGCGGCATCGGGGCCCACATAAAAGCCGATTTTGGTTTTATGGTCCGATTTTTTGAAGAGGGTTTTGATCTCGCCATCGTCTTTATCGGGCGAAGGGGCAATGGTGTCGGTTTGCGCTGCAACAGGAACCACCTGGATTGCAATCATAAGAAGAAGAAAAAACAACTTTTTCATAGTTCATGGATTTGGACAACAAATGTACAGGAGATTTTCCGGATTTATACTGCATCTTTTAAAAAATGCTATCATTAAAATTCGTTCAGGATGGCCCTTGAAATAACGATTTGCTGGATTTCAGAGGTCCCTTCATAAATTTGGGTCAGTTTTGCTTCCCGCATCAGGCGTTCCACATGATATTCTTTCACATAACCATACCCCCCATGGATCTGAACGGCTTCGGTGGTGACGTACATGGCTGTTTCGGCAGCAAACAGTTTGGCCATGGCGCTCTCTTTTCCATAAGGGAGGTGGCGGTCTTTCAGCCATGCAGCTTTATAGACCAAGTACCGGGCAGCCTCGATGCGGGTCCCCATATCGGCCAATTTAAATGCAATGGCCTGATGGTTTGAAATTTCCGTGCCAAACGCTTTGCGTTCTTTTGAATATTTTACGGCCCTTTCGAAAGCGCCTTCGGCAATGCCCAGTGCCTGTGCGGCAATTCCGATACGGCCCCCTTCCAATAACTTCATGGCAAATTTAAACCCAAACCCATCGTCGCCAATGCGGTTTTCTTTGGGGACCTTTACATCGGTAAACATCACGGAATGGGTGTCGCTGCTGCGCATTCCCATTTTATCTTCATGGGGGCCCAGGGAGATGCCCGGCGAATGGCGGTCAACGATGAAGGCATTGATCCCCTTGTGCCTGCGTTCTGGATGGGTTTGTGCAATGACCAGATAGATGGAACCGGAACCGGCACTGGTTATCCAGTTTTTGGTACCGTTCAACAGATAATATTCTCCCATGTCGGCCGCTGTTGTTTTCTGGTAGGTGGCATCGCTTCCAGCTTCCGGTTCCGATAAAAGGAAAGCCCCGATTTTTTCGCCTGAGGCAAGGGGGCGCAGGTACTTTTCTTTTTGGGAATCTGTTCCGTATTGCTCTATTCCGTAACAGTCGAGCGAATTATGGACCGCCAGGATGACGGCTGCCGAAGCGTCGGCTTTGGATATCTCTTCCAGGGCCAGGGCATACGACAGGTTGTCCATACCGCCGCCGCCCCAGGCCGGATCGATATTCATCCCAAAGAATCCAAGTTCTGCCATGGTTTTTACATGCCGCGCCGGATAGAGGGCCCCCGCATCGCGTTCAAGTACATCCTGCAGAAGGTCCCGTTGCGCAAAATCGCGTGCCGACTGGCGGATCATTTGTTGTTCTTCCGATAATTCAAAGTCCATAATAAGCAATGATTTTTATTAACAAGTTTTGGAAAAAATGCGACAACGTATGGCCATGCATGGAAGTGGGGTTAGTTCCCTTTTTTATACACAATCGCCACCAGCGATTTGTCGTCGCCGCCCATATTGACGCTTAACCCAAAGGCCCTATGTTTGCAAAATGAAGCATAAGTCTGGAAATTTATTAGTTTTAAGGTACAAAACTATAAACCATAAAAAATCAGACTTATGCAAACACAAAGTAACAAAATTGATTTCAATGGA
>Ga0247841_10006919_pt1 | contig 17147 bp, 43 predicted proteins | sample LaCruzMarch2015__2_FD_192410 | JGI IMG/M metagenome (GOLD analysis project Ga0247841, IMG submission 192410) | Freshwater microbial communities from meromictic Lake La Cruz, Castile-La Mancha, Spain - LaCruzMarch2015_18m | ecosystem: Environmental > Aquatic > Freshwater > Lake | place: Spain... | reverse complement strand
GAACGATATGTAATTGAAAACACGTATGGAAAAATATTGCCGCAAACTGATACAATATCTCAGGAACAATGGAGAAAAAATTCACAACTATCTACATTAGCATCGAATCCCTTATTAGGTGCAGCATTAATTGCATCAGATAAAGCAGGATTCAAACAACCGACAGATTTCATTGCGGGTTTAAATAAAGGAGGTTACGATTGGGTTCGTAATAACCCGATAGAAGTTGCAAGCACTTACGTAGAAGGTGCAGGTGTCGGTAAAATATTCGGTTCATTAAACAAACTAGGAGAGATCGGTAAAGCAGGTGCTCTTGCAGACCCATCATCTGCATATATCCCAAAAATAGTCAAAACGTATGAAGCAGCGCAGTCTGCATTTACTCCGGCATTTGCAAGTATGATGGTTGCCGGGAGCGCATCTGATGCAACGGGCGGGTTTAAGAATTTCAATCCGGAACAAGTCGCACCAAGATTAGGAACAAACTTATTTAAAACAGCAATTTTCCTGAAAGGAATGGGTGCAGCTACCTTACAGGGAGATAAACTTGTGGCATCGGAGGGTAAAATAATCCCCCCGCCCGAACCCCAACAACCTTTTGCCACTAGCAGAGTCCCAAAAGAAATGCCAAGCAGCTTAATATCTGATAGAATCCAAAAGGGGATAAAGGAAAAACCAGTAATTAATGTAGAAGAAATAATGGGGGGAATAAATTATTTACCGAAAAATCTTATGCCGAAGAAATCTATAGACTTAGGGAATGTAGAAATCAAATTCACCAAACCCCAACCATCGGTTACTCAACCAGCAGTTACTGATAGTGGATTATTCAAATCAAACCTTCCGAAAAACCTTATGAATAATCTGCAGGGTGTCAGGGAAACGATCACAGGTGCCCCGAAATCATTCACTGATCAATTACTTGCAAACATTAAGCCCGAACAGCAAATCCTGAATAAAGGAGCTACCGCAACAGTAAATAATAAACCAGAAATACTTGCGTTAAAAGACTTAACAAAAAACACTAATAAAGAATACGTTATTATTACAGACAAAGACCTCAACGTTATCTTCAAAAAAGAAAGCAATGGTGCAAACATCCCGTCCGAATTGGGTGCAGAGGCTATGAATGCAGCTAAAGCAGCGGGTGTAGATGAAGTATATCACTTCCACTCACACCCTACTACAACGGGAGTTCAATTAAACACATTATCAAGCAGTCCAAAATATTCAAACCGTGGAGATATGCTAGTTAATTCGTGGTTAAAAGAAAACGCGCAACCAGAATTCGGGATTAAAGTATTAGGGAACGGTATTATTACAGATCGCGGCGTTTCAATATATCGTCTACCAAAAAGCGCAACCCCGGATATTGTTAGTAAACACGGAGAACTGGTAGATCAATATTATAAAACTCCGGAACAACTGCGCGTAAATAAAATAGAGCGAGATCTTAATGTTGTAGAACAAACAGCGCGGAGAAAAGCCGAACAGGATCTTATTAATAGTGGGGATCTATTAAAAAATACATTTAGTACACCATCAGACAAATCAGGTATCCGACCGGGAACGGTGTTTGACAGACAAGCCGCAACGCGACAGCGCAGACAAGCAGATGCATTAGATATCTTCGCAAAAGGCGTTTCGGGGGATATATTAGGAACAACGCTTTCTACGAAACCGAATACGGGGAACCCAACATCACTTGGTAACTATGGCGGAAAACAAATTACAAAACGCCAGATCAAACGCACAACGAAAAAACCGACTTACGTAAAACAACCTAAAGTATACATCGGATTAACAAGTCAGGAAACTGTTAAAATAAAATATAATAAACCAAAACTCAATCACGGTTCAGTGTGGGGAGATATCTTAACTGATGGCAAAAAACAGAATTCATTGAAAAAATCAAACGGATTCGAAGGAATGTATAGTGTTATTACAAAAGAAGTCCAGAAGAAAGAGGGAACAAAATTAGATCATACATATCCGGGTCTATCATCAGATATCCATTACAAAAACACTAAAAAAAGGGCAGGTAAAGACAAATCCGCCACGCATAAAGAGAAATCGTGGATTGACATAGCGTTCGGGAGTTAAAGCAAACATTTATATTCTTAAATGTGTTATTACTATTATCTCAAATACGGAGGTTCTCAACATGAAACAACTATACAAACAAAAGTGCCCGCATTGTACGCATGAATGGATGGGCAAAATCCCCCACCCGGTCAGTTGTACGAGGTGCAAAAGACGATTAGATATGCCAACAATTTCAGTTCCGGGTCGGTCGGTAGCAATACGCTTCGTAGAGGAGAATCTTATACGAGCAGGAGTACACCCCCACGTAGCTCATGCAGAAGCTAAACGCAAACTGAACTCGATCATAGGATTTGGGGGTAGTAAATAATGGTTCACACCATGAATGCATTTGGAGTACACGGTGCTCTTGTTAGAGATCCCGAATATATATTTTACGTAGTAAATAAAGGCAAATCTACAGAACGATATGGTGATCACGGACTTCCTTCACGAACAGACGAGGGATTAGATCACATGATCGAATGGATAATGGGGCGCGTTCCAAAGAAAAACGAAAAACCATATCTTGTTATATTAGCAATCCCGAATAAACGCAAACTAAAGAAAGTATATGGATCTCGCGGAGAAGATACAATAATTGAACTTAAATATACGGGATCTAAACGAGGTAACTAGCATGGGACTATTTGGCGACTCACCGAAACTCAAAGATTATGGCGGACGCATTAACGAACTTAAGACTAAAATTGAACAGTTAGAATCTGTTGGAATGGTTGCAAGTGCGACACGGTTGCGAAAAGAACTTGCAAAAATCAATAGGGATGTACCGGAAAAAGTAAAACCGATGGGTGTAGGAGAACTCAAAGCACAACTTAAAGCACAGGCGGTTAAATAATGATAAAAAATAAGAACATGCGTAAAACCTCGATTAAGTCGTTATCCCCCGGTAAAAAGAAACCGTTTGGAAAATGGAAGGTGAAACACATATGAGGACTAAGTTCAGATCACAGAAAATACGGGGGTCTAGATGTAAAAAACTTACCCCGAAAAGAATACCGAAATCATTTGTTGGAAAGTGGCCCACAAGATGACAATGACAGCATCAGAATTCCGAAAACATTGGCAGCAAGTCCCCGATCAATATATATGGCGCAACAAAGATACGGGAATATTCATATCTGTCAACGGAACTTCTGATCAGGGATGGTATGTAGTTAAACGCATGAATCCGATACCGAAAGACGGGGGTTTTGGCAGCGTATCAACAGAACCCGTAAGTCCGTATTATGTTACTGGTAACAAACCGGTTGGATATATGGGTACTCAAAGCAACCAAAGGGTTAAGGAAGAAGAAAACTGGCGACCGGGCAATTTCGATGATGCACTAAATGCTGCATATAGGTATATGTATATGTACCAGAAAAAAATAAAGAGGAGACCAATATGAAAAAATATAATCTGATGTTCAACAAACCAAATGATAGTTTAATGTTTGAACTTTTAGCAAGTTCACCATCAATTATAACAATAAAAGCATTAAAAAAAGATTATTTACAAAGGTATCCCCATAGTAAACCAAAAGATGTATACATTATGGAAAAGAAGGAGTAAGATCATGGTAGGTGAGGAATAATGGCAGTAAGATCAAGATACACAAATCCGGGGCGACCGGCAAGACCGGCATCAGAACACAGACGCAATCCTAACGCACCGGCAAGTCATAAACCAAGTCCGGGTGCAAATGCGGTTGCAAAAGCAAAGAACGCACTTAAAACGTTCACTAAATATATTGAAAAAAACCAGCGGGATTATGTAAGATCTACTGGAGATCGATCATCGCTTAGTGACGATTTAACCGGTATCCCTATGCGCGTAATCCGAGAATCGGGCAAACTCGGGCGAGAAGAACAGGAAAGAATACGGGCAAATAAAATCAGGGATTCGGATGAAGAGATTCTGCGATTTATGTCCGGGCGGGGAAGCAAACCAAAATGCAGATGTAAAGAACGGGGGCAGCATTTGGAAATAGAGATCAAACCAAAACCAAAAAAGCGCCAACCCCCGAGAAAAGTGATATATCTGGAATATGATCCAGAAGCAGAGGTAGGTTAATCATGTCGATGGGAACTAAAGGACACCGGATGGGTAGGCACAATCCAAACGGTCGGGAGCAAACCCCGGAACCGTCATTATCTGAAAAGATCAGCGGTGCAATAAGAAATGCAGGGCAATCAATAAAAGAAACCATATCACCAACACCCCAACCCCCACAAATCGATCCAAGCGTAGAGGGAGAACGGAGGATACGCGAAAGATTAACAAAAACACATGCCTACAAAACCAATCCAAGACAGACATCAACTCCATTATATACCGAAGAACAAGGCGAACAGAAAATGCGCCAAAAACTAGCTGGTGACGAACCCGTATCAGAATCAGGAACATTACGTAGAACAACAGCATCAGAACGCAGAGAACGTAAAATCATCGAACGGGAAGAGAAACGAAAAGCATGGGCAGCATCATCAAATAATGCAAACAATAAAAATAAACCCGGTTTTGGTGAAGAAATAAAAGAGAAAATAAAAGAGTTTGGCAAAGATATACGCAGTGATGCAGATCGCGTAATCCACGGTAGCCCCAAAAAATCTAAACCCCTTTCTGACGAAGAAACCGATGATGTAGTGGAAGGAGATGTTAAAGAAAAGATAAGATTATATGGTTCTGGGGATGAATGGAGGCGTGATGAAGATGGGATGTTATACCAAAAAGATACCCGAAGCGGTAAATGGGTATCTACCGGAAAGAAATCAAGATATGGCAAACCAAAAGTTGTAGATGACACCCCAGAAGAAGATGAAGAAAAAACCCAAGAGAGGTCATCATCTCGTTCATCCAGAGGGTTTGGTAGTGATGACGGTGGTGGGGGGAAAGAACCGAAAGGTGCATTATCAGCACCGACAGGATCTGTAAGTTCTGGAGTACTCAGCAATGAGCGCGCGAGGGGTTCTGGATATGATGCGAAAGCAGAAAAAGAACGTATGGATTCATTCAAAGGACAGGGTTCTTCATTACATGTAGGTTCAGGTTACATATCTGCAGGTTCTTATAAAGGTAGCGGATATGATGAAGAACGCGAGAAAGAGCGCATTGAAAAAATGGACAAAGCAGGATCTCCACTATCTGCAGGACTTGGATACATAAGTGCAGGAACGTATAAACAAAAACCGCAACAGGAAACCGGAAAACTCGATCTTAAAGGTTCTGATGTTTACTCTACCGGACAGTTCAAAATGAAATACGGTAACCAGAAACCAAAATCGGTAGAACCCCAAGAACAGATAGATGCGGAAATGGCAAAACTCACCGCACTGCAGACAAGACAAGCCCAACTCACACAGTTACAACAAATACAGGAGATGCAAAAGTCACTTCAACCGACCCCTCCGGTAACTGCAATACAGTCCCCGGCAAACGATCCGGAAACGTTACCCTCAAATGCAATGGAGTACTTATTCGGGGTAAAATTCGGGAGTCCCGTAACAAAACCCAAACAAGCAACTCTACCTAAAAAACAATTATCGGCGACCGCACAGTTATTCGGTTCCCAAACAAGACCCCAAGCACAACAAAAACAATCAACTGGCATTGCAACAGCCGATTTCTTCGGACTTAAATTCGGAGCACCAACACCGAAAAAGAAAGAACCTGAGATCATAGGTGAGTTCGGGGGAAAGAAAATAAAACGCACAAGTCAGATTGTTGATGTTAAGGTATATACCCCCAAAACAATGTATAACCCGACCAATAAACTACCGGAAACTAAAGGCGGATTCATGGGGTTGTTCGAGAAAACAAATAAAGAGAAAACACCAAACCAGCAAAAGAAGATCAATGCAACTGCAACAGAATTTTTATTTTCCAAATAATTTTTTTCCGTTTTTTTATAATATGCATATACACAACCATATCACCCATACAAAATAATTTCAAAACCCTTATAACCTAAATATTCGTTATGTTAACCACATAATAACACACCCCCTCGCCATAAAGTTAACATTAAAATGGGTATTGTTGCACATGGGGTGAAGGCGAGTCAACAATCAACTATAGTAAAAACCGAAAATGGGGGTATGTGATAACCACAATCAATCATAGGAATATGGATGCCCCAACGCCAATAACACTGATAACAGTAACTCGATTTGATTAAAACTAATACACAATATAAAAAACATATTTTATCTGTTGTTAACCTAAATACACCAAGGGTGATAAATCTTCATAAAACACTTGAATACCCAAAACGACCGAAAGATATTACCCGGATTATGTTAACCAAACTCTCACAAACAACAATGGAAACAACAGAAGCTAACAAAACGAACATGGTTTCCGGGACTTATCATAAAACGAAACCCTTATTATATCATACAAGCATACATCTATGCGGTGGTGCAGAGCATCACTATAAAATAGGGAGAAAAAATATGGACAACACCAAACCAGCAGACAAGCCCAAGCCGATCAACGAATCTATAGGAAATATGTTTGACGCAAAAATGGCAGACATCAAAATGGCAATTGCGTTCGGGATCGTATTTGGTATTGGAATCGCTTCAGGATGGTATTTAACCGTTACGCACTTCTTTGGATAAAATGGTGACATCGTGGATGAAGTCACCTGTAGCAAATGCGGTAACCGCGTAAATAAAAGGGGGTTTCAGATTTTTGCAACCCCCCCTCACAAAAGACAAAGATTTCAATGCACAAACTGCGGGCACGTATTTGTTTATGGATGCACGCCACCCAAAGATGTGGAGTAACCCACAAATGAACCGAAGCGATCATATTTATGCCAGATGGATCAAAATGATAGAATATGGTCTATCAGAACAAAAGATCAAACTATATGCCGCAAGGTGGAATTGGCGTATGCATAAAAAAGGCAGAGAATTCAAACTCTGTTTTGATTAAACAACGTGTCATACAAAAAGTATATATGGACAAACTGCAAATATAATAATTGCCACATTATCGTCCGGCACGGAATAACCTGCAGAGTTATTCCGTTAAACTTTTAAGACGATTGCGGCAGGACGACGATAATTTGGTGAAAAAACGCACTCAATCAAACCTTTCTCAATCGCAATTGACTTTGGATACATTTGAGAGAGAATCACTTTTACACTCGTTAAATTCAACCCAAATAAAAATTGTGCAGCACCTAATATCTGGATATTATCCGGCTATGGTGGCAAGGAAACTCAACATTTCCCGCAGTTATTTATCAAGATTCGTCCATAAATTATTAGATGCAAAACTCATATCAATAGGGTATAAGGATTCGTTACAACGCAGAGCAGTTGTATATGATATCAGTAAAGAGTTATCAGATTATATCTTCAAAATAGAACAAAAGACTAATGTAGACTTAACCTTATGCACCCCACACAACATCCGTTATAAATATAATCTGACTAATACATCAAACAAACCCATTGCGATTGACATAGGTCGTTTTGCCCACAGCAAATGGAAATACCTGCGAACCTTCTCACCAAAAGGAAGTAACAGATACGTGTTCTCAAATGACGGATTACACGGAGAATATAAGATCATAGTTCATCCTCACAGTTTAGAGATATTATGCGGTTCCCGCAAACATATACCGGCAAGGTCAATAGAAGAAGCAACAAATCTTTTATCAATGTCATTAAACGAGGCAGCACACCGTTTTTGCGATGAACAGAACTGGTGTGCAGTATCATTAGAACTAGGAAAACCGCAACTCGTAGGATCAATCCATTACGCATTCAAGAGCAAAGATCTCAAAAAAATAGTAAACCAAAGTGGTACTTTAAAACAGATCGGAGATTTCGAACTAGATAAGTCCCCGGAAGCAGAAGGGGACATGGTACACGTAGAATTAGAAACCGTATCTAAATCATCAGCAGAAAAGTTTGATAATGCCCTCAGGATGGTGCCCAAAGTCCACGACGAATTGCAATCCATGAAAGATGCAATATCAGGAATTAACAATATAGCAGAACAGATCACGAATGTACAAAACAACGTACAGGCATTATGTATGAGTGGGACACCAATAAACAACCAATTCTCAATGTTACAAACTATTGTAGCGCGTCAAGGGGAAAGTATCCATCTCATGCAATCCACAATGCTGGCATTAGTTGAGAACATGGGAAAAATATTAGATAAAATGAATCTTTCTTGATAAACGCTCTCGCATTAATGGAAACCTTTAAGTGTATAAACATATTATTACTATTACCTATGCTTGAAATAAGCATCGGTAGGTCATGACAAACCGAAAGACAGGGGAATATAAAAATGGCAAAGAAACAAGGAACCGGTGGACTGTTTGCTTACGGGCAAAACCAGCTCAAAAACGGAAAAAAGGAACAGAAACTATTCCCAGCAATTGAGGACATCAACCCTCAGTTAAAGGGAGGGAACAAAAGACGGAGATAATATTTCCCCGTCTTTCTAATTTTTTTAATTCATTCTGTAGGTGAGGAGAGGATGAAAAATAGCGTAGGCGTAATCCCAGTTAGGAACACGTTATTAGTGGATATTTTTTATAATCAACAAAACACATCGAGCGAAGCAGATAAACGGGGGATACATTATGGTAGCATATTTAATATTACACCAAAAACATGACGGAACTTTTGAACAAATCAACGTGGCAGCAAACACGCTCGAACGTGCTATATATGTTCAAAACTATGCACACAAACAACGTAAAATACGTTTAGAGTCGATATTTATTGTTAAGTTAGTGGAAGTGGGGGGTCAGAAATGGAAAAAAATAGAGGATGATACGAAAGCATATCTAATCCAAGCTAAAAAAGAAAGACCCCACGGATTCCCAAATAATAAAAGGTAATATGGTGAGAAACATGGTAGTAAAAGCAAAAAAGATGATAAAGCGGAAACACATAGGTGTAAGCAAGACGCAGAGAAAGAAAATGTTAGGATTCTGTGGAAAGAAAGGCAGGTAGAATCACCATGGTAGCGAAAAAGAAATCAACAAAAAAGACCACATCAGTAAAAGACACTGAACTGAGAACATTAGTAGCCAAGTCAATGAACAAACAATTAGGTGGTTCAAAAGCAACGAAGTCAGATATTGATGACGCTATGAAATTCATTAAACCGCGCATAAAGAAACATTTAGATATATATGCATTTTCACCGTTCAGTGCGGTTGATATTGCGGTTCATGAATATCTCGAAAGTTTGTTTGAGTGAGGGAATAATTATGGTAGTAAAAGCAAAAAAGATGATAAATCGGAAACACATAGGTGTAAGCAAGACGCAGAGAAAAAAAATGTTAGGATTCTGTGGAAAGAAAGGCAGGTAGAATCACCATGGTAACAGTCGATCAAGCAAAAAAAGCATATGAATTATCGTTCAGCGTTACAGTAAACGGAAAGAGATTTACTGTATACCCGACACGTGCGGCAATGGTATTGAAAGCGTATGCAAGAGAAAAAGAACGGCAGGGATTACATTCACAATACTACGGGGACGCATTTTTAAAATTAAATGATAAATATATGTTATATTTAGGTAGTTCATATAGTAAAGACGACGTATGTAAAGGCGCAGGGATGGGTACATGGGATGTAGCAGTACCGCACCAGTGGCAAATGCAACCGGGCAATCTCTCTAAAATCAAATCGGGAGAATGGGCGGTTTGGGGATATGATGGAAAAGATAGCACGTTCGGTCGCCCGGTATGGCGCACTGAAGTATTCCGTAACTTAAAGAAGAATATATTATCAGCAATGAGGAAATAATGCCAACAAAAGTGATATTCAGAAAATTTAAGGAAGGGGATATAATCGCATTATTCCCCAAAGTACCCGGCACGAACGATCCGTATACCTGCGGCTCATATATGCATGTTGGGCAGCACGATTCAGCAGATCCATCAATAGTTAATATAACTACATTAGCTAAACCCACAGAGTATGCGTCACTTGCGAAAGAACTTCGTTCTATTGGATACGTATTAGATATAAAATCTAAAATCACACAAGACGATATGGCATATCGCAAAAAACTAATAAACCGGATCAGGGGTAAATAATCATGGTAAAATACGGTGGATTAAAAGAAGCAACTAAATATAATAGCGACAATTCACGTCACTTTACAGATGTAATGGTTGCAGTAAGAACCTTTGGAGGATTAAAATATAATTTTACAATTGCGTGGGATACGAAGAAAGGTGCGAAAGAATTTGCAGAACGCAGGTATGTCCCGTTAGGGTTTAAGTATAGGATCGTTGAACGCATAGAGCGAAAAGAGAAAGAATATCTGATCTATGTGAGGAAGATATAAGTATGACAAAAGCAAAAAGCACAAAAGGATTCGCGTTTGAAATAGTTCAAAAGAAATCGTGGCGAAAAGAAAGAGGGAGCATACCATCAAGAATCGTTTTAATCAAGTGGTTCAAACACGGCAGTAAAGAAGTGCGCGAATATTCAACGCATATAGAAGGCAACCGCGATGGGGAACAGGAATTATATGTCGGTCACTACTATGAAACACTAGCAGATGCGAAGAAAGATTTTGAAAGAAGGGGATTATAATGACAGAGAAAAAACAGTTTGAAATCATACAAGGAAAACATTGGGTAAAAGAAAAAGGGACATACCCATCAAGAATAGTCCTGATGAAACGGTTTAAACCGGATGGAACGATCAGAGAATATTGTACACATATGGAAGTCGATCAAAACGGAGTTCAAGCGTTCTATAGCGGTCATTATTACCAGACCCTTGCAGCCGCAAGGAGAGATTACGAGACTCGGAGATTATCATGACAGCAACAGCAAAAGTAATAGCAGCAACGCCGTTTAGTAAGGGGAGTTCAGGAGAGTATCCGATTAGATTTGCAGTAGCAAAATATAAACCCGGAACTAACCCACACCCGTATGTAATGGGAATGCAAGCAAAGCGCAGAGTAGGGCATATAGATTTCATCAGTACGTCGCACTATTGGACGGAGTCTGACGCAATGAACACAATGCTTGCTCAGATAGCGCGACATAATAACGGTCACACCGAGAAATGGATCTCGTATATCCCGCCGATAGTTAAAAGGATATAAATATGACAATAAAAACGGAAAAATATTCAACTACGATCCTTCGGTTTAAGGTATATCTACCAGAAAATGTAACCTTCGATGAAGCAAGGGATATCCTAAAAAGTAAAGGAATACGTGCATATCATGGTTGGACTGGAAAAAAACCACAGTGGATATCAATATCATATAGTGGTGAAAGAAAACTCGAAAAAGCAAAAACCTTTGCAAAGTTAGTTGGAGAATTAAGCGAAAAAAAGAAGGTGAAATAACATGACCGGGAAAAGGGTGTAAGTATGACACGGAGAATATGGAAAGACAACGCTGCTTTAAGAAAGAGCATGGGGAAATACATAACCACCATAGATAGTGTACCTTTTAAATCAATAAAGGATGCACACTCATCTGCAAATCAATGGGAGAAAGTGGGATATAAAGTATGGGTTGTGGAATATAATGAAAATCCGAAATATATGCAATATTCCGTATTCAGAACATTCGACAAGGTGAAATAACATGACAGAGAAACGAGGCAAATCGAAAATAAGAACGTGGTGTGAAAACGCTGCAAAAGAGTTCGGATGCGTACTTGAACAAGTAAGTGGAGAATGGCGGGTTGTACAGAAATCTACTAAAAAGATTGCATATAGATCTAAGTATTTGCCCCAAGTCCAAATCTTCTTACTGAGAGAGATCGGGAAATACATCAACAAACGTATACGGATCGTTAAAGAAGGAGAGGAATAATTACATGTCATTCAATATCCACCAGAACTTCTTAAAAGCGAACTTAAAAGGCACACGGATATTCGGGGATAAAACATTCCATTTATCAGGAACCTATGGAAATATTAGTGCAGCAGAACGTGCAAAGAAAGATTTACTACAAGATGACCTATATGTAAAAATAATCGAAATAAAAGGTGGATATGCAGTTTATATCAGGAGTTCGAAATAATGACACTAACTGAATCAAAAGAAGATGCACCTAGGGGGTATTCTCCGGTAGGTTTATTCAAAACAAAACAAAAAGCAATGGATTGGTATAATGCAGCAATTAAGGCCCACAAGACCTATCCGTTCTGGTTAAACCCGAGCGATACCGTAATCGGAAAGCGATGGATATTGTGGTTGAAGAAACCGAAGAACGCGAAGAAATGCGGAAAGGGATTTAAATAATGTCTGCTAAAAAATATACTTTATCGGACTTAAAAGCGAAATGTAAAAAGATGCATATAGAGTTCGATAATTCTGGGAATAATGAATATGCTATATATTCCCCGGAGGGGTATCAGTTCGAAGCAACAGACGCACACGTATGTATTGGTAATCATATGGGTGTAAAAGAATGGAAAGAACGGGCAATCAAAAATCTGATGGAAGATATTGCACAAGGTTTAAGAAAATGCCCAAAGAATTGTTTATGTAAGGAGTGATCTAAAATGAAAGATGCATATTTAGTTAAAGTTGACAAAAAAATGGACGAAATAACAAAAAAACATGTTACTATCGGAAGAAAAATAGCCGAACTCGAAGGAAAATTAAGACCCCTCAAACGTGAATCCGAGAAACTATTTACAGAATATCATAGGTTCCGCGACATAGGTCAGGTATATCAAGAAACCGGAAAGAAGGTGAACTTCTGATGATCATCTATAACCCAAAAACAAAAACGACGAAATCAATGTTTGTTGATGAATATATAAAATGGCTAAAATCGCAATGTGATAGTGTAATGTTCCATCTCAGTCGTGATACCGATTACCCAGTTAGTGTATTAATGTATACAAAAAATAATAAAACAGGAGAACGGTTCATAAAAACGTCATTGGATGAAAGAGAAGCACTTTATAACATGTTACCGCCAATGAGAAAAGATCGGACATACAATGTAAAAAAGATTGGGGTGTAATATGAAAAAACCTATAGATGAAGGAAGATATAAACGTGCAAAGATTTGGCGAGGTATGAAAATCAAAAGCAAAGAATATCATCAGGTAGCACTCACTCATACAAAAGCAGAGGGTGTTGCAATAACAAAACAGTGGAGAAATCTCGGATATAACGCAAAATGTATTAGAACAATGGATGATTTTAACACGCACTTTGGAAGAGAAAAGGCATATATTGTATGGGCAAGGAGAAATTAATCATGGCACGAAGATACACATTAGCAGAAATCAAATCATCCAGTGAAGGACATTTCTTTGATAAAAAAACAATGAAGTTCTTCAAAGGAGATACCTATGGAACGAGATATGATAGAAAAACTGGCATTAACTACTTGTACTCATTAAGAGAAGGCAGTGCGAGAAAAGGTGTGGCGTGGTGGCAATTTTTACCATCAACAGGTAAATTACATCCATTAGGTGGTCACAAACCAGAAGGAGTTAGGGGGGTAGAGTAAATGGCAAAAATAAGAAATCCTCAGGCATATGCGGCATGGATGGCTAGAAAACAAATGGCAGACCAGCAGGCACAGAACGTCCAGACATTTACGGAACAGGGTGCTCAAGCAACAGTCCAGCAACCTCAGTTATTAGAAGCGATCTTACAGCAAGCTGCAATAAGGCAGGCGATGGCGAAATCGGTAAAGAAACGAGATACCCCCTTAGGGGTATATAATGAGTTATTTGGAGGGGATACCCCCATCGCTGGATACAATCAAAGAAAAAGCGCATATCAGGACTTGAATTTAGGGCATGGTGATTGAGATGCCACCAACAAAAGTCAAACGTATCTTGAATCCGGTAACCGGAACGTATTACGAAATTCGTCAAAGATCAAGTGTAAACGCTGCAGCAGGAGAAATCAGGGGATTGTGGCACACAAAAAAGGGTGGACGACATGAACCAAGATTCGAATAAATTACCTTCGGTAGTGATGCCAACAGTAACAAACTACACGTTAAAACAGGATATGGATATAAAAAAAGACAAATGGATGCACATGCCGATATATTCGGGTATTGCTATATATGCATACAATTATATTGAGAAAAACAGAGGTAAACTAAAATGAAAACAAACGAACAAATCCCTACAATCTGTCCGAGATGTGGATTTAAAGATACTATTAAACAAAGTGCGAGAGAACGCGCAAACAAGACGAAAATAGTAAAATACATGTGTATGAACCCCACGTGTGGATTTAAATTCACACAACAAACAGTAAAATTATTAACAAAAGGTAAGAAACACCAGACAGGACGAACAAGCGTTGATCTTGATAAAGCTAGAGAAGCAAAGAAACCGGGCAAAAGGATCGTAAAACACGATGATGGAACAACGTCCGTATATTACGAGTTCAGGAGAAACCGGAGCGATATCGACCCTGCAAAGAGGTTGTAATGCCAGAAAAGAAACCAACCTACTGGATATACACTCAACAGAAAGGCAAAGTCCACGATGACTCAAAAAGAGTATATTTCAAAACGTATGCAGAAGCAAAACGGTATATTGATAAGTATACGCCCGGAGAACGAGGGCGGTATCACATCTACCCGGTAGACCAAAGTGGATATACAAGTAAGGATCGAGGGACTTCGTGGAGAACCGATAGAGCGAGGACAATATGATCACGATAAAAACAAAGTCCGGAAAAACAATCAAAAAGCACGGATGCATTAAATGTCAACGGTCATTCAAATCGTTACACGCACTACACAACCACGAATGCAATCCATCGAAAAGGGCATAATTATGCACTCACACGGATTAACGAAACGAACAAAAGAACACAAAGAAGAACAAATCGTATACTTATCAAAAAAACCGATAAAAGAGTTATGGGAAAAAGCCGGTCATATATCCACAGAACAAAAACACACGTTCAATAAATATGTAAAAGCAACAAAGTGTCACGATTATAAAGAAATCGAAGTATTAGAAAAACATTCTGCTGAACTCGCAGAACTGGAACATGATATAAAAGAAGCAATACGGAGGAAATGACATGAAAAAGAACAACCGATCAAATATATATGCAGAACAGTTCTTCAACAAAAAGATAAACCCCGGTATAATTGGGGGAGAATTCGAAGGGTTCATTGAAGGAGCCCGTAAAGAAAAAAGAAGAAAAGGAATATTTGATGATCGAGAAGATCTTTGGATGTAATAACTATGCCAAGTGAATTACCAGTTATAAACTTAGTATCAGGGGGGGAAGTCCCCCCCACATCCCCCCCAACATATGATTACGACAATCGCATGTTACGAGACTACAAACAAAACGCAGCTATCCAAGAGATTACAAATCCGGCGACACCCGAGATATTCAATCAGGATACGGCAGGTAATTATCAATACACACAACCATTAAAAAAAGGAAGGAGAAGAAATTAATGTCACCAGAACCCCCAAGTTATTTAAGATTAGGCGGAGTAAACAAACCGGCAGCAATTAGCACAAATCCAAGGGCGGCAGCAACAGAATCTATAACAACAACTCCGACGGCATTCCAACCCGCGCCAACCCAAGCTGTGCAAGGACAATCAACAAGTCCAATGCAACAAGCTATGATGATGTCATATATGGGTGTGGGGCGGTTCGGAACAAAAAAGCAAAAACAAGGAGGAAAAAACATGAAAAAGAAAAACGATGAAAAACACGAAAGTAAAATATGGGACACCGGTTTTGGCGAAGCGTATGAGGAATTAAAGGATAAAAAGAAACAAAAATTATTTGTAACAATCGACGATCTATTAAAGGTGTAATCATGGAACAGACAAACTCGATACTGGTAGTACAACCCCAAACCCCTAGTACTTATTTAACAAGAGGGTATTTTGGGAAAAAGAAAGGAAATAAAAACACGAAAGAAAAAAGTGATGAAAAGAAAGAGAACAAAGAATGGGATACGGGATTCGGAGAACTATACGAAAAGATAGATGACCGTAAAGTAAAGAAACAGTTTAAATCAATGGACGAGATATTAAAAGAGGAGATATAACATGGCAATGCGGGGTAGTAAAGAATGGTATGATGACATGGATAAGGTAGTAAAAAAGTACACCGGGTGGTCTTCTTTACAAAAAATGTGTCTAAACTGTCCGACATTGCGATGGGCAAAAGGTATGAAACCCGCAGAAAAAGAAGCAATTGTCAAAATGCGAGATGCATATGAATACATATCAGGTAAACCGGCATATCCGGAAATATGGAAAAAGTGAACCATGTCAAAAGAACACAACCTGTATTTCATAGGATTCCTCAGGGTACACTCATCGTTCAGACCGGTAAGTGCAGAGAACTTGAACGAAGCTAAACAGAAGTTTGCAAAGTTTCACGATGTTAAATTAAGCAACGATATAGGGGCAAGTAGAGATTTTAAAGAAATGACTAAACGATATAACAAACTGATAAAGTAGGTGAAAAAACATGACATATGGCATTATAACTGTTATGGGTGAAGTGGAAGAAGATTGGTTTACTTCATTAGTAAAAGCAAACAAAGAATTTGACGAACAAGACCGAATGGGGTGGGAACCCATTCTTGTAAAAATTATCAAAGTTGGAACAGCAAAAAAAACTAGAATTTATAAAAGGTGAAAAATCATGACAGATAACTGGAATCAAAACAAAACCGAAACGCGGTATACGCACAAAACAGATCCGAGAATGGTAGTAGAGATCAGAAAGACACACGATCCGATAAATGCAAAGTATTTCGTATACCACACACATCCGGGATACGGAAACATTATAATCCCGCAGAAAATGGAGCGCGCAAGGTCAATGGAACACGCAAGGGAACTCGTTAAACCGCATTTAAAACACTGGAACGATTCTACAAAATGGAAAACCGATCCGGATTTCGGGAAAGCGAATTGAATTATTGATGCATATACATTAATATAATGAACACATATATTTTTAAGAGGTGAACACGAGTGTCGGGGAAACCCGAACAAGTAAAGGAGAAAAAAACATGGCTATCTTAAGTAGACAAGCAATTCAGAAGCAGCCGGGGTACTT
>Ga0247841_10006918_pt1 | contig 17149 bp, 12 predicted proteins | sample LaCruzMarch2015__2_FD_192410 | JGI IMG/M metagenome (GOLD analysis project Ga0247841, IMG submission 192410) | Freshwater microbial communities from meromictic Lake La Cruz, Castile-La Mancha, Spain - LaCruzMarch2015_18m | ecosystem: Environmental > Aquatic > Freshwater > Lake | place: Spain... | reverse complement strand
CTATGTGCGAATTTATTAATGAAGGAACCTCTGATGAATTATGTGTAAGTAAACCTGGAACTGGAAATGCTCCGGTCATAAGTCCGCTCTTGAGTGTAATAACAGAAGGATATTCTTATATTAATATAAATTCAGGAGGATTTGAAGTAAAAAAAGATGGGGAAACTTGCATTGATCCTTTTACTGCAGTTAAAATAGGTATTAAAGTAGATCCTTTTGCAAAATGCAGATTTGGTAGTGATCCTAAACAAAGTTATGAAGAGATGAGTGATAAATTTGGAAAAAAAGGAAATAGTTTCCTACCAGATCACCAGATGAATCTTGTTCTTCCAACTCCTGAAGCTGTAAGAAATATGTTTATGAATAATGGAATATGTAATAAAAGCGGAAAACCTGTTGAATGCAATCTTACAGCAGATCAGCTGAAAGATCTGGGAACTGTAAATCTTTATGTAAAATGCAAGACAGCTGAAGGAAAAACAAATCCAGATCTTTATAAAATAAATACTTGTGTTGATCAGGGTCCTGATTTAACTGCTCCTGCAATAAGCCAGTATACTTTTCCAACAAATAATGGCTATTCAAAATTCAATGCAGATTATCAGAATGTTATTATCTATGTAAATGAACCAAGTAAATGCAGATGGTCAACAAATCCTGAATTAACCTATGAGCAAATGGAAAATCAGATGACCTGTGATACAAATCTTAATCATTATGTTACAAGTGAAAACTATGACGGAGGAGTGTTAATAGGACTTCCTTGCAATGCAACTTTTACTGGACTTAAGAATAATACTGAATATTATATTAAATGCAAGGACCTATCTGAAAATAATAACACTATGACTCAAAATTTTGTTTATAATATAAAAATTACAAAAAGTCCTTTGATTATTGAAGATTTTATTCCAAAATCAGGAGAAGAAATAATGTCTGGAAGAGATACTACTCAGGTTGAATTAAAAGTTCAGACTTCAGGTGGTTCTGAAAATGGAATATCTAACTGCAGCTGGGAAGATATTTTTGGTGCAGGATTCTTACTTGGAGATAACTTTTTAGAAACTGATACTACTATTCATACTTATACTTGGAAGAGTGCTCCAAAGGGATATCATAATGTAAAATTCACCTGCGAAGATGCAGGAGGAAATATTGCAACAAATAAGACAATGTTCAAAATATTTGTTGATAATTATGGACCTAAGATTGTCAGGGTTTACAATGATGGCGGATTAAAGATTGTAACAGATGAAAAATCAATCTGTGCCTATAACTATTCAAAAAATTTCAATTTTGATAATTCTTCTCTGTTGAGCGGGGAATATACTTATGAGCATTCTGGGGGTTGGGAGCTGGATGCAACTTATAATATACAGTGCAAAGATGAATATGGAAATAAAGGAGGGATATTCAAGTTTAAACCATTTGAAATTTACACTTAAATAAATTTATAAATAAGGTTGTCATTAAAATAACAATGGAAATAAAAAAAGGGGTGAGAATTGGAAAAAAGGCGCAAATAACTGTCTTTTTAATACTTGCAATTTTGATTGTTGCTGTACTTTTTTTATTATTTGGAGAAAAAGCAGCGAAGTTTACTACCATATTCACAGGCGACTCGCCCATAAGTCAAATTGAAAATTGCATACAGAAAAATGCAAAAGAAGCAATAGATATTTTAAGTGTACAGGGAGGAGCTATTAATCCTGAAAATTACTATCTATATGAGAGTAATAAGGTAGATTATGTTTGTTATACTCAAGAATATTATAAATTATGCATAATGCAAAAACCTTTGCTTAAGGAAAGTATTGAAAAAGAAGTAAAAAATTACCTAGATCCTAAAGTAAGTGACTGTATTAATTCAATAAAAACAAGTTTTGAAAGAAAAGGATATGACTTTTTTTATACAAAACCGGAAATAATGACTGAAATTGTTCCTGGAAGTTTTTTAATAAAAGTCAAAAGCAATATTGAAATAACAAAATCAGCAACTGAAAATTATCAGGAAATGCAAATTAATGTAGAATCGAATCTATATGATTTTGTAATGACTGCAACTTCAATTTCAAATTGGGAAGCTAGATATGGCGACAGTGAAACAATGATGTATATGATTTATTATCCAAACCTAAAGGTTGAGAAAAAAATAAGAATTGATGGCACGAGAATATACATCCTTACTAATAGGGAAAAGCAAGATAAATTTATATTTGCAACAAGGAGTTTTCCAGTTCCTCCGGGAATAACAGGAAATTAAAATGAAAAAAGCATTTTTAAAACCCACAATAGGAAAGACAGGGATATTTATTATAGTTGTTGTAATTTTATTAATATTGATTAGACCGCGAAGTATTTGTGCTAATTGTGTTAACTGTCCTTGTTATGTACAATTTATCACTATTAATCATTATATTATACCATTTTCAATAGGGCTAGGAATAGTGGATTTATTTGTAGCATACTTAATAGAAATAATAATTTCATATCTAATAGCTTCATTAATATTACTTATCTATAATAAACCAAAGGTAAAAAAAAGATGAAAAGAAAAATATTATTACTCAGTGCGATTGTATTAATCCTAATTGGAATGTATTTTGCAAGTGCATCAACTTCACTATGGCCTGCTTTTAATATTTGCTGTGAAAAAACAAAAACAGGAGCCTGGTGTCAGAACAGTCAGTCAGGAAGCTGCGATGATTCTGTTGATGATATTACAGGACAGAAATACAGAAGTTCTCCTACAAGTTGCGATGCTACGAGCTTTTGTAAAATGGGTTGTTGCATTGACACTTCAGAAGGACTGTGTATGGAAAATTCTCCATTGATGGTATGTCAACAAACATCTGGGACCTGGGTTGAAGATCCTCAATGTAATGTTGCTCAATGCAGTTTAGGTTGTTGTATATTAGGGGATCAAGCGAGTTTTGTTACATTAACAAGATGCAAAAGACTTTCAAATATATACGGACTTACTACTAATTTTAAAAAAGAAGTTACAGATGAAGCAAAGTGTATTATGATGGCCTATTCTCAAGATAAAGGTGCATGTGTTTATGAACAGGATAGTGATAAAACTTGTAAATTCACAACAAGACAAGAATGTACAGATGTTAAACAATCTGGAAACATAACTTCTACATCAGAATTTTTTAAAGATTATTTGTGTTCTGCTGATGAACTTGCAACAAATTGCGGACCTACAGAAGAAACAATGTGTGTTGATGGAAAAGATGAGGTTTATTTTAAGGATACTTGCGGAAATCCTGCAAATATTTATGATGCAAATAAAGTATATTCTAAATCTTCTTCTTACTGGAAAAAAGTTTATTCAAAAACAGAGACTTGCGGTGCAAATACTGGAAATATAAACTCCAAAACATGTGGAAATTGTGATTATCTCGATGGAAGTTTATGTGGTGATGGAAAAGCAAGCTATGGTGATAAGATATGCAAAGATCTTAATTGTTATAATACTGAAAATGGAGAGAGTTATAAAAATGGGGAATCTTGGTGTGAATATCAGGGTGAGACTGGGTATGGAATGGATTTAGTTGGAAGCAGACAATTTAGACATGTATGTATTCATGGAGAAGAGACAGTTGAGCCCTGTGCTGATTTTAGAAATGAAATTTGTATTCAGTCTACTGTTGAAGGAACAAGTGGAGATTTTATAGAAGCTGGATGCAGAAGCAATAGATGGCAAGATTGCATAGACCAAAATGAACAATATGATTGTGAAAATACAGACAAGAGAGATTGTTTTTGGATGGAAGGATATTATTATAGTGGAAATGGGGGAAATAATGACAGCTCTACTTCTGATGGTTCTGGAATATTACCAAGTGATTTAACTGATGAAGATGATACCAATGATGGAATATGTCTTCCAATGGTTCCTCCGGGATTAAAATTCTGGGATAGCAGTGATGCACAGGCAGTATGTTCGTTAGGCAATTCAGTACAGATAGTTAATTACACAACTGATTTTTGGGGCGATACTACTTGCGAAGATAATTGTGAGGCATTGGAAGAAAGTTGGGCTATTGAAATGAATGATGTTTGCATAAAACTTGGAGATTGCGGTGCAAAATCTAATATTGCTGGACAGATTACAGACGGAGGTTTTGACTGGAAAATTGATGGAGAAGAACCTACCACATTATATGATGATATAGTTTCATATTTTGAGGACATATTTGATTAAAATGAAAAATAAAAGATTAAAGATTAAAAAAGTGAACAGAAATATAAAAATTTATTTTATAATATTAAATTTATTATTATCAACAATTGCATTTAGTATTTTAATAAGTGGAAGCAGTAGTTTATCTACTACTGGAACTCCTACGGGAGGAAGAATAACTCCTGGAACAACAAGTGGAACTAGTGGGGGAACAGGTACAACTGTTACTGGAACATCTACACCTCCGGGTAATGGAATAGTTCAAATTGGGGGTGGATCAACTCCTGGAACTCCTCCTGCAGTTGTTAACACTCAGACAGGAAATACTGGAACTGTTGGCACAGGAACAAGTACTACTAGTACAACTACAACACAAACATCATCATGGACAAATCTTTGGGGAAATAATGCATGGACAATTATACAAAAAGCTTCAATTGGTGCAGGAGTTTTTGGAACAATAGGTGCTTTGGGCGGAGGAAAAGATGGAGCATTGTGGGGCGCTGTTGCAGGAGCTGTTGGTGGAGCTGTTGCAGGATTAACTGAAAAATGGCTTGGCTCTGGAGGTTCAATATTACTTGGACTAGGTGTTGCAACAATAATTTATGTTTTGACCTATGAAATAGAATCTCAAAAAACAGTTGAATTTTCTTGCTATCCTTGGGAAGCTCCTATTGGAGGAGATGATTGTGAATTATGCAATACTTTGGATGAGTGTTCTGAGTATACTTGCAAGAGCCTTGGACAGGCATGCGATATTGCAAATGCAGGAACTACTGAACAAAAATGTTTCTGGAAAAATCCACAGGATGTTAATTCTCCAAAGATTCAAATGATTAATGTATCTACAGGACATAAATATAAACCTGATACAAGTGTAAGACCTCCTGCAACAGGAGTCACTATAACTCAGGATGATGCAGAGTGTTTGGAAGCATTTACTCCTCTTCAATTTTCTTTTTCAACTGATGAACCTGCTCAGTGCAAAATTGATTATGATTTAACAAGCGACCCTAAAAAAGCAATGGATGAAATGGATTATTATGTTGGAGGAAATACTTTATTTATTCAGACCCATTCTGAAAAATTATCTCTTCCAGGACCAAGTGCTGTAAATTCAGCTTCTCCTCAATTAACAAATGATGGAAAATATATTTTGTATACAAGATGTAAAGATGCAAATGGAAACTTTAATCAGGATGCTTATTCAATAAGTTTCTGTGTAGATCCAGGACCTGATACTACTCCCCCAAATATTGTTAGTGCAAATATTCCAAGTGGAAAACCAGTTCAGTTCAACCAGACAAAATTAGATTTGGAAATTTATGTAAATGAACCTGCTGAATGTAAATGGAGCAGAACAGACCAGAAATATAGTTTAATGGAAAACAATATGACCTGTGACACAAATGTTTGGGAGATGAATAATAATCTGGTTTATACATGCAAAACAATTATAACAGGAATACAAAATCAAAAGGAAAATCAGTATTTCTTCAGATGTAAAGACCAGCCATGGTCTGATGAAAGCGATAGAAACACTAATCTTCAGAGTTTTGGATATAAGGTAATTGGCACTAGGCCATTAAATATAATGAGTCTTGGACCTAATTCAACAATTGCAGGTTCAACTGATACAGTTCCTGTATTTTTGAATGTTCTTACTGATAATGGCTATAATTCAGGAGAAGCTTTATGTTATTATTCTCAAGGAAAACCTGCAAAAGAAGAGAATTACATATTATTCTTAGAAACAGGAGGAACTAATCATACACAGAGGCAGGACTTGATTAGTGGAAAATATATTTACTATATGAAATGCGTTGATTTAGGTGGAAATACTGCATATAATACAACTAGCTTTATTGTTGAGAGTGATAAGCAACCTCCTTGGGTTGTTAGAGTATACAGAGATAGCGGAGAATTGCGAATAATAACAAATGAAGAAACTACTTGCAGTTATTCTGTAAAGGACTGTAATTTTGAAATAGATTCTGGAATTCAGATGAATAGTAATCCTGGAAATGCTCAGACTGCTGAATGGAATGTTAATCAAAATTATTATATAAGATGCAAAGACAGATATGATAACCAACCTAATCCAAATGTCTGCACAATAATATTAAGACCTTCAAAAGTTAATACTAAAAGTGAAGTTATTGAATTTTAATGGAGGTTAAAATGACAGGAAAAGCACAGGTTAGTGTTTTTATTATATTTGCAATTGTTTTAGTTGTACTTATTGCTATTTTTTTTATTTTTAGGGGTAATATTATCAGCGTTGAACAGGTAAATCCTCAAGTTCTTCCTGTTTATTCTTTTGCTGAAAACTGTGTCAAGAAAACTGCAGAAGATGCTATATATCATATATCCGCAACAGGAGGATATTTTTATCCTGCAAATATATCAACAAAGAATAGTGTCGCCTATTATCTTTATGGAAAAAATAATTTAATGCCTAAAAGAGAGAGTATTGAAAAAGAACTTGGAGATTATATGAATGAAATGCTTTTTTTCTGCTCTCGAGGATTTCAAGATTTTAAAGATTTTAAAGTGACTCAGTCAGATGTAAAAAGCAGTGTAAAAATATTAGATGGCAAAGTGGTTTTTGAAGTTAATTATCCATTGAGCATTGAAAAAGATAATAAAACATTTTCAGTGAGCAGTTTTAAAACAGAAATTCCTGTTAATCTTCAGAAAGTTTATAGTGCTGCTGGAGAAATAATGGAGGAACAGATGACAAACACAGAAGTTGTTTGCATGAGCTGCATTGGAAAAATATCTGTTGAAAAATATTTGTATATTGACATGTATGATTATGAAAAAAATAAGGTTATATTTATAATAGTGGACAGAAATTCAAAAATAAATAATAAAGAACTGGAATTCTTCTTTGCAAATGAATACTAAAAATAAGAAGATTGTTAGTGTAATTGGAATTATTTTAATTGGAATTATTTTAGTTAGCTGTGCTGATATTCCAAAAGACACTTTTCAGTCTAAAATCGATAGTGGAGTAGACAGTGCAATAAGTTCTACTGGAATATCTCCTGCTGCTTCTGGACCTGTTACAAGAGAAATTGGAGATAAGGAAGAGAACCTAGGGCAATCAGTTGGTTTGGGTGAAAAAAGAGACAGTGAGATTACTGGAAGAAATGTTAAAATGGTTACTGAGAATGGAAAAACGACTATTACAATAAATGACAATGGATATGTTCAGCTAATGGTTAATGGAAAACCAATGCGATATGAAAATTTAAAAAAATTAGAAAATGTAAATTTTGGAAGAGAATTTCCAAATACACCTCAATTAACTTTGGATAAAACTGGTGCTGTTACGCAGGCTGCATTCTCAGTTGGAAAAGCAGGAGAGTATGCATTTGGAAATGAAAAACTGCAGCTTCCAAAAGATGCAAAAGTTTTTTACAAAGACGGATTATTGCAGGTTGCTGTTCCAGAAGGAACAAAGGTAAATGCTCCTGAGAAAATAGATTCTAAAAAAGAAGGGAATAATGTTGAATTTAAATCTGCTGGAAAATTAAAATTATTCAATGACATGGAAATAAGTGGAGCAAAGGTTCATTATATTAATGGAGAGCTTGCAATTTCAGGAAAAGATATTGATTTTAGAGGATTAAAAATAAGGGACACAACAGAACAGATTGTTTATCTTGATTTTTCAGGAAGAGTAAGGGATGTTAATGGTGCTTATATTTCCTTGAATGAAGGAGAAAAAACAATTGTTATTGGAACCAATATAAACAAACCAGGGCCTGCTGTTATGTTTTCAAAGGATAATGTTTTTGGACTTATGATTGAACCAACTCATTTTGCTGTAAAACCCCTTGGAGGAGACGGAGTTAATTCTAATTATATTTTTATCAGTGATAAAAATGTTGTTTATGATGAGAACGGAAATAAAGTTCAAGAATTAGTCAGATCACAAAAAGATCTTACAACCTATGGAAGTTTTGTTGGAAGAGTTGCAATAAATGAAGATGATAGAGGAATGGGAACTTTTCTAGAAGAAGGTAAATTTCATTTAAAATTAGATGGAAGAGCAATTAGCGAATTTGATGATATCAAGGTTACTGATGCATCAAAAACAGTTCCTATTGAAATGCACTTTTATAATAAACAGGGAGATAAATTTGTTCCATTGTATAATCAGGATTATTCTTTTGTAATGGGAAGAAATCATGAACTAGGATGGGGGCCAGATCCTGGATTTGTAAAAGGAAGTTCTTATAATGCAAAATATCCTCTTCTTGCTAGAGGGGTTTCAAACAGAATAAGTTATAATCTTGTTGAATACACAAAAGCAGGATTTGAAGACTATACTAGAAAGACAGGACATCCTATATCCCTTTCATTGGACAGCTATGCAGCAAGTAAGATGACTCCTGATCAATATAGGATGCTTGTGGATTGGTATAACACTCTTCCTGACAATAAGGCAAATCTCAGAAGAATAACAATAGACCAGACAGCTACAATGGGTGGTTATTCTGCTAGTGCATGGGGCGGACCAGGACATATTGAAATTAGTTATGGTTCTTTGAGTCCTGGAATTTTAAGGCATGAGGCAACACACTCTGCAACAATGTCCACTTCTGGATTCTCAGGTTTATGGAATTCTGTTGGAGGTGGTGGAGGAACATCAGGACTTATATCTCGTTATGCAACAAGTAATGCAGGAGAGCATGCCTCTGAATTCAATTGTTATTTAATGTATGATACTGCAAAAAGTGCAAGTCTGTTGCAAAGCAATAATTATGTGAGAGGGCAGATGTCTGTGATGGCAAAAATGGGAGTTATATCTATGAGTGAATATAGTTATCATATGAGAAATGCTGGACTAGATCCTAGTCTTATGGATAAATATATACAGGAGGCAAGAAGATGAAAAGTATTAGACTGATTAGTATTGCAATATTTTTATTGCTTACAATTAATATGATTAGTGCATCAGATATTATTTTTTATAAAGTCTATGCAGAGTACAACAATGAAAAATTAATAATAAGAAATGTTGATGTTGTATATTCTCAACAAAATCTTGAGGATAATTTTGGAAATTATTCTTTTGAAATAAAAGATCAAAGTGGAAAAATATTGAAAAAAGGAGTTTTCAATGTTCCAAAGATTTTAGTCTATGACAATGGAGAGAATGGCATTTTGAAAAGTGGTGGAGAAACAAGTTTAGATAGAGTATCTTTTGAAACCTATATTCCCTATGATAAAAATGGTAAAGAGATAATTTTGTATAATAGAGATAACAAACAGATTGCAAAAAAAGATATTAGTATTTATGCAAAAGATAAAGTTATTATTAATCAAGAAGATAAAAATACTGAACAGCAAATATCTTTTCAAGAGATAGAAGAAAGGGCAGTAGATATTGCTAAAAATCCTAAAGTATATATATGGCTATTAATTATTGTTGTAGTGATTTTAGCAATAATAATCTTTAAAAATTTAAAAAAGAAAAAATGAAAAAAAGAATTTTTTTTATAGTTATTGCAATGCTGTTTTTATTGAAAATTATTTTAATAGATGCTGATGTTGCTGTTTATATGTATCAGCAAGATTCAAATGGAATAAAAGAACTTTTACAAGTCCCACCAGACTCAAATGGAGAAATAGGGATTACAGGTGGCTATCAGACAGTTTTCTTAAATGATAAACCCCCTTTAGAATCAGTAGGAACAATGAAAAATGTTGTTGTAAAGCCGCAGGGAGATAAATTCATTATTATATTCAGAGAGGGGGGAGAGTTATCTAAATTTTATCATGATCCTGAAAGACAGTTAGATTATAAAAATATAAAATCAGGGGGAAAGCTTACTTTTGACAAAGCTGGAAAACTAGTTGGAGGAGATTTTGAAACAACTAAAGCTGGAAGTTATTCTTTAAATGGATATGTCTATGAATTGCCTGCTGGAGCAAAAGTTTTTTCTAATTCAAAATCCATAGAATTAACTTTAACAAAAGGAGGAAAATTCAGTTATAATAAGGAAGGAAGTGAGGATAAAAAAACCTATGAAGAAAATATTAAGGCAGGAGGAAAAATAGTTATTGATTCAAATGGTAAGGTTAGTGATGGCACTGAGTTTGTTGTTGGAACTGGAGGCGGAGATTTTAAAATAAGAGGAAATACAATTACTCTTCCGGAAAATACAAAAGTAATTTACAGTGATGGAAAGGTCAAGATAATTGTTCCTGATAATGGAAAAATTGAAAATCCTGGAACATATGAGGAGAACGAAGCTGGAAATTATGATATTGAAATTGTGAGCGAGAGTTCTGATGGAAAAATAAAACTTCCAAACGACTATGATGCCTCTGGAACTTTAAAATTAAGAAATGGGCTTTTAAGTTTTGCTGGACAGGGAAAAATTGATGGAATGGATATTGAGAACAGCAAAAAGGAAATTACTTTATTTTTTGATGATAAAAGTCACCTGGATTTTGTTGGAAGTTTTATTCATTTTGGAGAAAAATTAGTCATAGGAAGCACGGATATTGATAATCTAAATGATTTCAGAGTTGTTTTTAAAAGTGGAAATGAGTATTTTAAAAATCTTAAGAATGAATATGTGGCTGTACAGGCAGGAAGAGAGAATCTTCAGTGGATTCTAAATGAAAAAGAGACAAAAACTCTTGAAAGAGGGGCTGGAATTGTAATGATTTCAAAGGAAAATGGAAACCTTCCTGTTAAAATAGAAACTATGAAAAGTGCTATTGTTTATAATGGAGATTTAGCTTTTTCAACAATTGATGAAGGAAATAAACAGAGAGGACTTTATTTTATTAGAGATCCAAATAGTAAAGGAAAAGAATCCTATCCATTAAGAATAGAAAATTATCATAATATTGAAGGGGACTATGTTCTAAGAGATGAACAAGGTGCTCAGGACATTATTATAAATGAAAAAGGCCAGTTTGCAGTTGTTTATGCTAATCAGGAAGTTGAAATGGAAAGTTTTTCGAGTTCTGGTGAGAGAGCTAGATTAAAATATAGTTTTGAAACTATTCCTACATTAAAAACAAGATCAACTGGAGTTGCAGCTGGAAGCAGTATGTTAAATTTGGTTGAGGCTCATACTTCATCAAGATATAATAGAGAGGGAGGTATTTTAACAAAGATTCATGAAGAAACTCATTTTGCTAATTCAGATTTAACTAGTAAATATGGGCCAAATTCAGCTTATGATCCTAATCCAAATACATTCAGAGCTTTCTTAACAGGAAGAGTTTTAGACAATGGTGAGGCAGAAGCAGTTTTAGTTCAGGGAACAGGAGTTAGAAAATCTCTTTCCTATGCTTATCTTCCAAGAAGTTTGTGGGAAGCAACTTCTGGGGAATATGTTGGCCAAGGTGTAATGTCCTTTTATGATACTTATCTAAGAGGTGTTCATTCTAATAAAGATGCAGTTCATACATTTGAAGATTCTTCAGCATATTATACAGAAAGTGTTCATGCTTTAGATTACACTAAATCCACTGGAAGACAATTAGATGCTGGAAGTTTTGGACAATTAATGGCTGCTTCTCTTCAACCAGTTATTGTTGGAGTCATGCTTGAAAATCAAAATCCGAACTATCTTCAGAGTGAAGCAGGAACACAATATAAGGCACTCATGGCAAGAAACATAGAAGATGCTATGCAAGTATATAGAGAAGCAAGCAGTAATTCTCAATTAGCAGGATACTTAGGATATTCTGAAAAAATACTTCGAAGTATAAGAACAAATCCAGATTCTCAAAATCTTAGAAATTTTTTAGTAAGAACCTATGGAAAAACATGGACAGAAAGAACCCTGGGTTTTTAGAAGATTGATAATTATCTTGCTATATAAATAGATTTATTAATGATATTTATTTTGATTATTTATGGAAATAAAAAAAATGGTGAATAAGAAAGCAGAAGGTCCTATAGGTATGTCTTTTTCAATGATATTTTCAATAATACTTATTATATTCTTTCTTATTGTTGCATTTATTGCAATAAAATCTTTTTTAAGCACAAAGGATTGTGCACAGGTAGGAATATTTATCAATGATTTTCAGACAGAAGTAGATAATGCATGGGCTTCTCAAAAAAACAGATATGAATTTTCTACAGTTCTTCCAACTGATGTGGAATACATATGTTTTGGAGATTTTTCAAAACCTCTAACAGGACCACATAAAGACATTGGAGAAGATTTAAGTGTTTATGAAGGAACAAATGATAATATGTTTTTTTATCCAAGAACAAGTGCTTGTGAGATGTCAACTAAAAAAATTCTTCATATTAATCTTGTAGAAATGATAAGCACAGAAAATCCTTATTGTATTGCTGTTACTGGCGGAAGATTCAAAGCAAATATTGAAAAAGTATTTAATAAAAATCTTGTGAAAGTCTCAAGACTAAGTTAATTTTTTATAGGGATAATATATCATTAATAATTAAAATAAAAAGCGAGGAATGTTAAGCACAATATAAATATTGTAATTTCGTACTCTCTATTATATTAATAAAACATAAAAAAATGATTCTAAAAGGGATAAAAAAAGAGAAAAGGGCAATTGAAATGGGTTTTAATTGGCTATTTGCAATAATAGCCGGAGGTTTTATATTATTTCTTGCTATATATGCTTCAACCAAATTAATAACAAGAAGTGAATCTACGCAGAATACAGAAATTGCAGCAAGGTTGATTTCTTTTCTTGATCCAATGGAAACAGGACTTGCATCTGGAAAATCATCGGTAATAAATTTCAGAACAAAATCAAAAACATATTTTACCTGCAAGGAAGTATCAAATCCTCCTTTTGGAAAACAAGAAATCTCATTCACGGATCAGCCCATTGGAGCGAAATATGGAGAGACAGGAGAAAGCATTTCAATATATAACAAATATGTTTTTGTTGATAATGGAATTGAAGGAAAATCCTATTTTATTTTTTCTGTGCCTTTTTCAATGCCCTACAAAGTAGCAGATATTATAATTTTAAGTGCTAACAATTACTGTTTTTACAATGCTCCTGAAGAAGTTGTTGAAGATATTGAAGGACTTAATATAAAAAATGTTGTTTTTGCAAACTCCAGTTCTAAATGTTCTGGAATAAATGTTTGTTTTCAAGGACTTTCTGAGTGCGATGTAAGAGTTAATCTGCAGGCAAAATATGTTGAAAAAGAAGGAAAGAAACTCTATTACATTGACAATCTTATTTATGGGGCTATTTTCGCTTCTCCTGAAATATATGAGTGCAATGTTAAAAGACTTATGAAGAAATTTGTTGAACTTGGAGGAGTTTACATTGAAAAGATAAAAATCATTGAAAGAAATCATTGCTATTCAAATATTCAACCAAAGTTAGAGGTTATGATGGTAGAAGCAAACAAACTTTCAAGTTCAAAAGCTCTCTTAAATCTAGATGAAAAATCAAAGGAAATTGACCAAATAAACAAAGGAGCATATGCCTGTGCTCTTTATTCATAGAATGAAAACTAATAGATTATTAACATACAAAATAAATAAGCGAGGAAATTGTAAACAAGTTAAGACTTTGCAATAACAGCCCCCACTTAGTAAATTCAATATTAACAATATAATATGAAACAAACAAAAGCACAACTTAAAATACAGGAAATGGCATTTATGCTTGTTGCTGTTGTTTTCTTTTTTGCATTAATTGGAGTTTTTGTACTTACAATATTCGGCCAAAAGCTATATGAAGAGAGAAACAGAATAGCTCAGGAAAGAACAATTTCTTCTATTGTCAATCTTGCAGATTCTCCTGAATTCAGATGTGCTAATTCAAAATCCAATTGTGTTGATGGAGACAAGGCAATTGTTTTGATAAACAAAACAAATTATCTAAATTTCTGGCCATTCAGCAGTTTAAGCATTGTAAAGTCAACTGCATTATACAAACTTGAAGAAGACATGATAACATGCAATATGGCTAATTATCCTGATTGCGATATAATAAAAATATATGATAAAAAAGTTAAAAATGAAAAATCAATTTCAAGCTATGTTGCTTTTTGCAGAAAGGACTATGAAAGCCTAGACCAGGAAAAGGGATATAACTATGACAGATGCGAAATTGCAAAAATTGTTGCTGGAACAGAAATAATAACTGCTACAAGTGAATAAAAATGAGAAAATTAATAATGTATAATATAATAAAGTTGGGAAGAGTAAGCAAAAAATAAAGCTAACAATCCCCTGCTTTGTAATAATCACAAAATAATATGAACCAAAGAAAAAAAGCTCAACAGGAAATAGTTGGATTTGTACTTATAGTATTAATTGTGACAATAATAGGAATTGTTTTACTTGTAATGTCAATTGGAAGAGGGGATAAAAAAGTGCAGAATAGTGTTGAAATATCTAATTTATTAGAAGCTGGAATGTATTATACAAGTGACTGTGCTACTAATTATGCGCCCTATTATTTGGAAGTCCAAGAACTAATAAAACAGTGTGAAGGAGATAGGGGAAATAATAAGAAGAAATGCCTATCTAAAATAAAGTGTGAGGAACAGGGAAAAAAATACACTTTTTCTTTTGCTCCAACTCATGGGCCATGGGAACATCTTGCTCCATCTGGAAATGCACTACAGCCACTTTTAGTTGCATCTTCTTTAAGAACAGGTGATGAAATTTTTGTTTCAGATATTGATGGTTTTGTAATATACAAGGGAGGAAGCACTGCTGATTGCAGAATGGGTGCTACTGGTGCAAATGGCTATGGCTCTCCTGCAATTGCTGGATTTTATAATGATAATAAAAAGCTTATTTCTGAACATAATCTCAGGGATTTTGAAAATGGAATGAAAGTTCCTTCTGGAGCAACAAGACTTTATGTTTACATAAAAGAGTATGGGCAGTATATTAAAAATTATAATGATAATACTGGAGAGTGTTCGTTTAATTATAGAATAAACAGGCAGGATATAACTGCCTGTGAAGAAGTTAAAGATAATTCAGAAATTTCGGTTTGTAGTTCTTTGAGTGATACATTAAAAAGAATTGTTGAAGAAAATTTAAGAATTGGTGGAGATGCTACAAACAAAGCATATAGAATGAATATTTATTATGAAACCTATAGCGATGATGAAAGTGAAAATAGCCAAGAAAATAATACTATCCTCTACCTTGAACAGGGAAATTTTGAAAATTGTAATTCTATTCCTGGAGGATCTCACACACTTACAATGAGTGATTTCAGTTCAGGAGTAATTATAGTTGAATTAGAACTCTGTGCTGGAAATAAGGATAGTTCTGAAGATTCCTAATCATTGATACAATACACATTATAATTTATGCATAAACGCTCTTTACTTTTCATTATTAATAGTAGAATCTCTTTGAGAAATTAATCAATAGGTTAAATCCATTAAGAATAGTTAATTGTTATAATCAAATTTTTAGTATTTCTACTACTTTGTTATATACTTCTGGATATTTATAGATATTGGTAATATCTGTGTGAAGATATACAAAACCTAATTCATTACAACTTCCATTTATGTAATAGTTTTGCGCTGTTTCAAGATAGGCACTGCTATTTTTCAGTATTCCATCTCCTGTTTCCTCATCCATATTGCACCCAATTCCGATTAAATTATATATGGGAATTGTTGGTTTTTTTCCATTGGTTAATTTATTTATGAAAAGACTGCTCTCATCCATATCTTCACACTCTGCTTTTGAACCAAAAATAGAACAATAGCTCAGAGATTTTCCGCTTATTCCATGATTAGGGCTTGCGATTAATATTGCCTTTTCAATATCATTTTCTCCAAAAACCTGCAAATAACGCCTTATTACCAAACCGCCCATACTATGGGAAATAAGTATAACCTTGTCCTTATTTGTTCTGAATTTTACTTCGTTTATTATGTCATTTAGTCTTATTGCATAGGTATCTATATTGTCTTTTTTTGTCTGAAGAATTGTGTTTCCTTTAGGATTTATTAGTGTGTCAAAGTAATAACTTGCCCTGGTGGTTATTGGATAATTGGTTTTTCCCCAGATTCCTTTTAATTGAGCTTCATTATTACTTGATAGCAGAGAACCCATATCAATGTAATTTTGTTCTTCAAGTTTCTTTTGAAAATCACTGAAAAGATGAAGATTGTATTCTGCTGAAATTCTTTCATTAAAGTCATGGCCATGGATAAATATTATTGGATATAGACTTTTGTTGGAATTACAATTATCATTGCAACAAACATCACACTTATTTAACAAACAACAGTAGGAAATTGAATCTGGAAGAATTAATTGGCTGGTTACATTGACAAAAGAAAAGTTTAGTGATAGTTTTACAGGAGTGTTTGATTGAATTGGGTCTGTAATTGAGTAGATGGCATCTGCTGAAGCTTGTTCTTGTATTGCTTGGCTTTGCAAGACAGAGGATTGTTTTAGAATATCTGTTGCTTGGGTTTGCTTTTCTGAAAGCAAAATCTTATTATTCATAGAGTTAGAAAGATTATTGAAATTACTTATTAAATTGCTTGAGGCCATTATTGTTGAATTTGTTAGATTTAATGATTTAATAGTTATTAGATTATATCTTGTTGTGTTTAAAGAGTCAATAAGGAAGTTATAATTATCTGTGTAAGTTATAAGTGTAGACTTAGATTTATTTATTGTGGAGTCTAGTTCTTCTATTTCATATCCTATTGCAATAATTGTTGACTGAAGAGCACTAATATCTGACTGTTTCCATTGATTTATTGCAAGATTTATAGTGTAATTTAACTGATCTAATTTGGATTTGACTATTTGTGATTCTTGAGCTATATTCAGATCTATTACTCTGCTTAAATCTGCTGCAAAACTGCTTAATTCTTGAATTTTTGAATTAAATATAACAAATTGACTATAAAATTCTTCTAATTTTTGTTTTGACTGGTTTTTTATTTGTTTTTCCTCTTCTGTTAATTCATAG
>Ga0247841_10006917_pt1 | contig 17149 bp, 20 predicted proteins | sample LaCruzMarch2015__2_FD_192410 | JGI IMG/M metagenome (GOLD analysis project Ga0247841, IMG submission 192410) | Freshwater microbial communities from meromictic Lake La Cruz, Castile-La Mancha, Spain - LaCruzMarch2015_18m | ecosystem: Environmental > Aquatic > Freshwater > Lake | place: Spain... | reverse complement strand
GGGGGGGGGGGGGGGGGGCGGGGTGACCTGCGCGCATGGTGGCCGAAGCGGATGGCATTGGATGGACCATCGGGTTCAAGCGAGAGAATCGAAGATGGGTGGCCGGGGTTGCTATGCGACTGCCTCCATTCCTGCCGGATCGCTGGTCTGCTGCCAGGGGGGGCGGGTTTACCCAATCGACGAGGAGATCGGAGACTATGGACTTCAAATCGCAGAGAATTTGATTCTCGGGCCTTTGGCCGCCGAGGCTCACGACGCCGACTTCATGAACCATTCGTGCGACCCGAATTTAGGTTTTCACGGCCAGGTTTTCCTCGTGACACTGCGAGATGTGAGCCCCGGCGAGGAACTGTGCTTCGACTACGCAACATGTCTCGGAGGCTCGATTCCGTTCGAGATGGTCTGCCACTGCGGCACTCCGGATTGCCGGGGCATCATCACGAAGGACGACTGGAAAAAGCCGGAGTTGCAAAGCCGCTATGCGGGGCGGTTTCAGTGGTATTTGGAGCAGCAAATTGAGCGATGAGCACGCAAGCACGTATCCGCTACTTTTCGCTGGATGATGCACGCGAGGAAATCAGACGACGATGGGCGGATTTGGTGTTGCGCCAGTCTGTCAAGGAGTGGTTGGGCGACCGAATGCTTCCAGAGTTCCGCGAACGTCCGCGAGCGGTGCTCTTCCGACAACTCACCTCGCCGGACAACGGCTTCGTGTTCTTCCGCCAGTGCGCGAACTATCTGGGGCTTTCGCCGTTCTTGGTCGAATATCATGAGGATCGCTTTGCCAGAGGTAACGCAGAGAAAGAGGCGCTGATACGTCCGATGGCACGAAATGATGACGGCGAATGTCGCATGGTCGGGATTGCAAGCCGAAGCTCGACAGAAGGCAAATCCATCGCAGAAATCTGCACATGGAACGGCCGCAGTCTGCCAGATTTTCATCGGGATCTGATGCGGTTCGCCGGGTATGGCGATGTTGAGTGGCAAGACCACAGTGGGTGGTATCGAGGAATTGGCAAGCCGTGCGAATATTACCACTATATTTATGCACACGCGATAGCTCACTCCATTTGGTTTGAGACATTCGCAGAGCCAGAGGAATCGGAAAGCGAGTCCCGCTTTGTGAAGCAAGTGGCTTTACCCGCCCTTGAAGAAATCCGTTCGCGCTTCGGTCTTGATCCGCTGATCGTGCGTCTTTACCCAGAGGAACAAAGGGACGAGGAGGATCTGCACTGGTGGCAGTATCCCGAGCCGGTGAACGGGCATTTGCTCGAACTGGCGAAGATGCATCGGCTTCCCACATTTCCGTATGTCAGGAAAGGCTAAATCCCAATGGGAACCAATAATTCTAACAGACCAACCGAGCGTTCACCTCAGGGAGTGTGGCGTGTCGGTGAACTGGCTCTCGGCCACACGGTGAACTGGCTCACGGTGCAGGGATTCGACTACGTTCTCTACCCGTTCGTCATCTGGCAACTCGGTCCTTTGGTTGGCGGCGGAATCATGGCACTTGCTTCGCTGGTCATCTGCCTGTTGACGCTCTGGTTTTACGACTGGAGCAAGCGCGACTGGCTCGGGATCGAGGCGATCAAGGATCTGCGGGAGCCTGGCGAGACGAAAGGACTGCGCAAGCTCTTCGCCCGCGCGCTTCAAGCGGGCGACATTCCCGCGTTCTTGGCTCTTTCAATTTACACCGATCCTTTCATCACAACCGCCTACATGCGGCGAGGGGCTTTCACCAGCATGACTCGCCGCGACTGGAGCATCTTTCTCGGAAGCTGGATCATCGGCAACGGTGAGTGGATTCTCGTCCTCAGCGGAGGCATCTGGGTCGTTAGGTCGGCTCTTGAGCGTTTCTTCTGAGGCCGACTTCAGGCAGGTGATTGCGTTGGCCATGCGAAACCCAAGAGGGCAGCCACAGCGAGTTGTTTGCCTGAAGGCTCGATTGACACGCCACCATCGGCGTGTCCGCATCCGCCAAAGCCGTCTTTGAGGCCGACTCGGGGAAACTCGACGCGGCCCTGCTGAAAATCCAAGGCTCGATGCTGCGCCTCCAGAAAGGCGTGGCCGGGCTTTTCGTCGCGTTCAAATCCCTGCAAGCGGCAGGGCAGGTGATCGGCGCACAGTTCGATCAGGTCAAAAAAGCATTCGATCTCGGCGGCGAACTCAATGATCTGAGCGCCCGGACGGGCATCGCCGTGGGTGATCTCGCCGTGCTCCGGCAGGAATTCGCCAACGCGGGCAAGAGCGCCGAGGACGTTGGCCCTGCCATCGCCAAAATGCAAAAGTCGCTCGCGGAAGGCAAGGGCGCGGATCTGATCCAGAAGATGGGGATCAGCATGGAGGAACTGAAGTCCAAGACGCCCTCGGAACAATTTCACATGCTCGGTTCGGCCATCGCCGGGCTTCAGAACCCGCTCGACCGGGTGCAGGCTTCGACCGCGATTTTCGGAAAGTCGGGCGCGGAACTTCTCAGCGTATTCTCCGGCGGCAATTTTGGCGAAGCGGCGGCACAACTCGGCGGTCAGGCACAACTCCTCCAGAAAGATGCCGCCTTGTTCGATGACGTGAGCGACAAGCTCAACCTCGTGGGGACCAAGGTGCAGGGGTTCTTCGTCGGCGTGGCCGACAAGGTCGCGCCGGTCTTGAAACCGCTTCTCGACCGGATGGCCACGATGGATTTCTCGTCGTGGGGCCAGCAGATCGGCGACGTGGTGGCGTTCCTGATTCAGGCGTTCGCAGATGGATCCATCGGCGACATCCTTTTTCAGAGCGCAAAGATCGCGATGGCAAACGCCGCGAATTTCACGCTCGGCATTTTCACGTCGCTCGGGCGAGTGCTCGGGCAGCTTCTTTCCGAGGCGGTCAAGAACGCGGTGCTCATGTTCCAGATCGTCACCACGGGGGATTTCTGGAAGGGCTTGGGCAACGCGCTGATCGCTGCTGCCCAAGGTTTCATCGCGCTCATGCTCGATGGTGTCGCATCCATCCTCGGTGCATTGCGCAACGTGCCCGGCATCGGTGGGAAGATTGGAAATGCGGCCGATGCGGTCGCGGGGCAGGCGCGGACCATGCGCGAAGGCGCGGCCGCGAGCGCCAATGCCTCCGTGACCCAGCTCGGTCCGATTTTCGACCAGATCAAGGGACGGATGATGGAAGAAATGGCCAACGTGGTGAGCGCTGCCAAGGAAGGATTCGGCCAGGGCGCGAGCGTTTTCGACACCGCCGCAATGAGCGGTGAACTCGACGCCATGATGGGGAAAGTCATGGATCGCGTCCAGAGCGTGTCCGAGAAGTCGCTCGCCGAAGCCCCGGTCAAGCAGGTCAACGCCATCGGTGAGGAACTTCTGAATAACACGGGGAAGGACAAAGTATCCCACCTTCAGCGGATCGGTGGTGGCGGGTTGGCCGGAGCGGCTGATCCTGCCCGGATTGAGCAGAAGCGCACGAATAGCCTGCTCGGCGACGTTCGCGGGCTCCTGCGCGACATCCGGGGCAAAGTCGGCCCGACCAACCAGCCGCAGGAGGCGGTCTTCGCATGAACGGCGAACCGCTGCAGCTTCTCGGGACCGGCGGCTCGGTGGACCGCAACGGGATTGTCTCGGTCGATGTCCCGATGTGGGTGGCGACCCTTTCCGAAGCGCTCAGCGCCACGGTCAACCTGGGGCTGGGCATCCCGCTCGTCTCGCGCAATTTCAAGCAGAGCGAGGAGGGTGGATACGAGGTGACGCTCCATTTCGAGGGTCTGGAAAGCGAGGCGCAGGACGACCAGACGACATTCGAGTTCGATGTTTCGATGAGCGAGGACCCCATCGAGAGCCACCCAAACTTCGAGGCCATCGCGGCCAAATACGGATGGGACGAGGTGGAGCGGGCGTTCCCGAAGGCACCGCCGGAAGGCACGGAGAGCGGGAGCGCACTCGGGAAGAAGAGCAAGGCGAAGAAGAACCCGCTCTACGGCATGGAAAGCTATCTGGCTGTCGGCGCGGTTTACCGGAAGACCTACGCGGTCAAACGGATTCCCTCGAACGTGCTTCGCGGGATCGGAGGCATCGTCGAGCGTCCCCCCGGCGTCGGCCAGTTCAACCTTCCGTCCACGGGAGGAAAGAGGAACTGGCTCAAGCTCGCCCCAAAGATCCGGCGGCGGGGCAACTCGGTCGAGGTGACCGAGGAATGGATGCTCTCGGGCCCCAACGGATGGAATCAAGACGTCTATTCGAGCGGGCAACTCGAAGGCGGCGGCGATGGAGGAAGCGGGCTCTGATGGATCTCTCGCTCTTCGTCAAACCCGGCCAGCGGATCACCGCCGCGCTCTGGAACAAGCTCGCCGCCGCCGCGCGGTCCTGCCGTATCCTTGCGGGGGACGGTGTCCGTTTGCGCCAGACGCCCGACGGGACGCTCATTTCCTGTTCGGTTTGGAAACCGTGGAGCCACCCGTTCAAGGTGAGCCTGAGCGGGGACACCGCCACCGTGGGCAGGGGGCTGGTCGATGGCGTCGAGCCAAAGATCAAGGGCGTGCCCATCGGCGGCGATCCGGCAAACGGCAAACCTCAACCGAAGCTCGAAATCCGCGAGCCCGAGTTCGACGAGGAAGGCCGGGGATGGATCGCGGTCGAGGTGACTTGCGACAGCGAGAAATGGGATGTGACCGAGGCGACCATCGTGCAGGTGGCCGACCTCAAATCCGCCGATTCGCTCAAGGGGTTGCACCCGCTGGCCATGATTCGCGACGCGGGTGACGGGACGATGACTCTCTTCCAGATCGCCCATTTCAACCTGCAACACCGGGCCGACGTGCGCGAAGGCGGCAAAGCGGCCCGCCACTTCTTCTGGGCCACATGAGTAGTATCCCGGCGCAGTCATGGAACCGGCTCTATTCGCGGGTGCGGTCCGCCCGTCCACGAGGCAGCAACGGAGTGGCCGTCCTGAGCACGCCCTCGGGGTCGCTCGTATCGGCCGATCCGACCGGCGGCTTCGAGCATCCGTGGAAACTCTCCGCCCGCTGGCAGGAGGAGCAATGGCGGGTGTTCGTGCGTCCGGGGTTTGTGAACGGCCTCGACGCTACGATTGCGACCCAGCGCGACGGCGAGCAGAAGGATGTGGGGCTCACCGACCCCGACCGACCATACCTCACGCCCGGATGGCGGAACCCGCTTGCAAGCCTCGGCATGGGGGCGTCGCTTGCGGGTGATCTCTTTTCCCTGCCCGCCGAAGGTTATCCAAAGTTCTTCGAGTCCCTCGGGGTTCGCCCGGCGGACCCGGGGAGCCGCCAATCCGCGCCCTACGACCCGCAGTCGGAAGAGGAGCGCAATCGGGAACTGCGGGCCTGCGACATCGTGCTCGTGACGCCCCGAGTCGCCACCAACCAGAGCGTTCAAATCCACGACCCGTTCTCGGAGTCCCAAACGGTCTCGATCTCGACCACCTTCAACGACAGCTACGCCCGCTCGGTGGACTCGAAGCACCGGCTGGTCGCCGTCGCAAAATGGGAACCGCCCAAAGAACCGACCGCGATGGACCGGCTCATGGGCACCGCCGTCGAGCCGCAGACCGACGAAATCAAGATCGCCACGCTCTGGATGGTTTCGCCGCCGAACCCCGAAGGCGGCGAGGAAGCCGAACCGGACGGGACATGGGTCGCCTATCCGCAATACGATGTGTTCTGGAACCTCGCTCATGCGCCGAGGCGGGCCGTCCCGGCGAAGCCGCCGGAACCCATTACATTGCGCACGGGTCTGATTGGCGGGCTTGCCGACTCGATCTTCGCGGCGCTCCTCGCCCCGGTGAACGACGCGAACAACCGGGTCTATGCGTTCCTGAATGCGACCACGTTCAAGGGGCAATACTGGACGGTATGAGCCTCGACCCGAAACAGAACCGCCAGGAGCGGGAGCGCAAAAAGGCGGCTGAGAATAAAACTCCGCCGCTCAACCCGCCGTTCCCGTTCCGCGTTGTCGCGTTCGATCCGTGGGCTTTCGACCTCCAGAACGACCCGCCGCCCATTGACACCGCGCCGACGGCGGCGCAATGAGCAAATTCCTCCTTCATGTCGATCTCACCCGACGCACGCTGATCACCCGCGACGGCGGGACGTTCACCATGCCCGCGCTCACGTTGGGCGACGCGGCGACGTTTGCCCTCCGGGCCTACGACCGTGACTCCAACAGTGCGCTGGTCGAGCAGAAGCTCAACTTGCGCACGCTCCGCGCCTCCATCGGCAAGGTTCTTTCCGCACCATCGGGCGGAACCTTCGCGCTGCGGTTCGATCCCACGCACGAGAGCACGGCGATCCCCTTCGATGCGACAACCGACGCGATCCGCTCCGCCGTCACCGCATTGCCGGAAAGCTCTCCGCTCCTCGAAGTTCTCCCGTCCGCAGAAACCGGCTGCTGGCTCCTGCGATTCAACCATTCCGGCCCGGTGCCGCTCGAAGGGGCGAGCAACCGGCTCCTGCCGCGAGCTTTCATCCGGGTCCGGGCGTTCGATGACAACGGGCGGTGGTGGCATGAGGTGCGCCTGATCCAGTCGCCGCTCGCATTCTCCGGCAGCCACGAGCGGGTCTTGCCCGAAGCGCCGACGGTGCGCCGGATCAGGGCCGGTGCGCCCCGCGTCGAAGGCACCTCGATCAACACAAACGAGGTCCAGGCACTGCGCGTCCCGCAGGATTTCAGCGGCACCTACTATCTCCAATTCGATTACCGCAGCTCGCGGCTGATCGGCGTTGAGGACGGCCCGGAGCAGATCGCGGAGGCACTCAACGCGATGTGGACGGATGGAACCACCCGGTTCGTCGTGACCAACCCGGAACAGGATCACGCCTACATCGAATTCACGGGACCGCTCGAAGCCGCGCCGTGGCCGCTCATCACGGTCTCGGTCCATACGTTTCGCGAGGGCGACATCAACTTCACCCTCGAACTGAAGACCGCCGAACTTGCCTCTGCTCTGCGCGGGCAAAGCGAGGCGTCCCTCCAGTTCGAGGTCGAGGCGGAACTCGTGGACGATGCCGCCGACCTCGACGATCCCGGCGTGCCGGGCCGGATCGTGACGCTTTTCTCTGCCCCGGTCACCATCGTCAGGGAGCAAATCTGGGAGGAACTGGCCGACGTGCCGCAGATCGATTGGCTGCGACCGCCGCAGCCGAAGGACTACATCCCGTGGACGCCCGACCAGATCATCACGGGCCAGCAGCATTACCTCGGTGTGATAGGTGATGGTGTCAGCCGGCTTTTTCACCTCGACCACATGCTGGGCACCCGCGCTTTGCATGTCTCGATCCGGGAGAACACGGGTGGGTCGCGGCTCCTGCGCCCCTCCGAGTTTGATGTCACGTTCCCGTCCGATAACGAAGCGCAGATCGCATTCCCCGAGAGCCAGCCGCCCCCGGCAGCCAACGCCTGCGCGATCACGATCACCGCCGCCGGGCCGAAGTCGGCATTTCAGGACCACCACCATTCCATCGGCCAAGTGGACGGGCTCGAAGACGCGCTCCTGGCGCTCGGCCTGCGGATCACGGCCATCGAGGACCTGCTGCCGTCGGTCAACCCGTCGGCGCAAACCGGCTCGACCGGAGATTCCCTCGAAATCGAAATCCCCGACAAGGCGGAAATGTTTCCCGGAAAACTGGCAGACGGCACCGACGCGGCGGCGGCGGAAAAGGATGCCTCCAAGCTGCCCAAGGCCGCCGGTTTGCTCCCGGCGATCCACGACGCCACCGTCGAACCGATCACGATCCCGCTCCCGTCTGCCGCGAGCGGGGAGGGCATGGTTTATCGCAACGACAGCGGTTCACAATTGCTCGTGCCGGGCGGACTCGGGCGGCGCGGGGGATACCTCGAAGCGGGCGGGTTTGCCGGAAGCGACGGGCGCGTCTGGTATCGCCTGAGCCGCGACAGTTCGACCAACTCGTTCTACCCGCTCGATTTCGAGAAGGAGCTTTTCATGCTCCACATCAACGACCAAATGCTCCGGGCGGGCAGCAAGTTCAGCCTGGAGTTCAAGCTGGCCCTGCGCCTCTTCACTGCGACCACACGCGCCCAATACCTCCTGCGGATTGACGTGGGCAGCGCGCCCGGCCAGAGCACGCCTTCGCCCACGGGAGAGAACTTGGAAAACGTGACGTGGGTGGCGGCGCCGCTCCTCTCCCAACGGATCATCCTTTCCGGTCTGAAAATCACGCACCGCTTCGGCGCGGCGATCCGGCGCGACATCAACGGTGACTTGCACGCCGACAAGATGGCCTACGGCAACTGGACTGCGGCGTCCGTCGTTCCGCCCGCGGCCAGCTTCACTATCCGTGCCCGCCTCATCGAGTTTGACACCGAGAACTCGGTCAAGGGCGCGAAGGGCACCGTGTTTTACGCGCTCAGCGAAGCCAAAGCCGAAATCTCCTGATGGCCATCCCGATCATCGACACGACCACGAGCATCCTCGGCTACCGCCAAGGGGAGGCGTGGTATTATCAGCCAGCGACGACGAACATCCCGGTCCCGACGAGTTGGGCGTGGAGCGGGTTGCCGCCAGGCGTGGTGGCGGATTTGGCCACCGGCCAGATTCGAGGCCCGGCCAGCGCACCCGGCGTTTTCCTTTCACGCCTTACCGCCACAAACGCGAGCGGAACCTCGGACCCAGCCATCATCCCCATCGGCATTTTCGAGCGCTCTTGGATGGACGACGGGGCGGTGCCTATCAATGTCGATGTCCGCACGGGGAGGGTCTATCCGGAAGGACTCGACTCGTGGGAGGCGGGCGATCCCGTCCTCTATTGCAAGAGCGGCGACCATCTGATCGCTGACATCGGCTTCACCGCTGACGGCGGCAACAGCCTCATCCCCATCGGCCCGTCGGTCATCACGCTCGGGCTCAAGGAATTCGACCCGGACGGCATTCTGGCGATCTCCGATGGCGGCTACGAGACCATCGGCGAGTGGGATTTCACGCGGTATCGCGTGCTCTGCCATCTCGAAGCCTCGAAGCTCGAAGAGGCTCTTTCAAACTACGAGGACGACGCCGGGACGGTTTTTTCCGCCCTCTGCGAAATCCAGTGGCAGCAGCCGCTTTCCTACGGGGGATCGGTCCGGCAGCTCACCCGATCTTCGCAAACCTTCAGCCTGCGGCTCGCCCGCGAAATCATCGTCCCGTGAGCACCGCGAGTGTTTTCTTTGACTGGCAGATCGCCGCCCTTGCCGGGAAGTCAGGACATTTTGTCCGCCGCCGGGCATGGACCGACCGCTGGCTTCAATACTACAACGGTCTCTGGTGGCTCCGCATCGGCACCGCCACGCCTACAGTGGTCAAAGCGGGCGACTTTGGCCGGGATGAGTTCCTCGCCACCGATTGGACGAACCTTCCGGCTTCGTGCATCACTTCTTCGGAAAGCGCGGATGGAAAAACCTGCCCCGATCCCTTCGAGCCGCCAGACCCTGGCGATCCTCCGGTGGTGGTCGATCCTCCGGCAGACCCGCCCACGGGAGATCCACCGACAGGCGACCCTCCCACCGATCCGCCGACAGGTGATCCTCCAACGGGAGATCCCCCAATCGTCATCGACCCGCCTGTCACTCCGCCAACCGGCGACCCCGGTCCGCCGCCTGGAGGAGGCGGCGGGGGAGGAGGTGGCGGCGGCGGGGGAGGTGGCGGTGGACGACCGCCAAGACCGCCGCGTCCTTCAATCCAATGGCCGACAGTTTCGATCACGATGGACGACTGGACGGACCCGCATCCGTGTTACCCGCCGGATGGCACGAGCACGAAGATGGCGTCATTCGGCGGAACGGTTTCGCTCGGCACGACGCCCGACACCGCCGCCGGCAAACCCGCCGCCGGGGGATACTTCGTTTCCGTGCGCAACGGCAACAAGGTGCTCTGGCACGGCATCCTCTGGCCGGGTGACAGCCGAGACTACGGCATCTATGAGGTTGGTCCGGGTTTTCCGGGGCAAAGCTCGTTCACGTTCGAGGCGAGAGCCCATCTGCCAAATTCCAACTGCGGCGACATCACGGCCACCGCAAGCAAGACGATGCAGCCGTGGTGCCAGTTCGAGTTCCAGTTCTGGTGCGCCGTCGATGGCGGATGCCACGAAGGCGTTGGCTGGGTGACCGTCCGCTCGCCCGGCGGAACGATTCTTTACGAAGGCTGCCCGAGCCAAGGCAGCCTCGGCATGGGCAACACGTCGATCACCGCCGGGACCGACATCTCGATCCAATACAGCCAGTCCAACGGGCCTTGCCCCGGTGGACACCAGTGCGACGCGGCCGTGTTCCGCGTTGAGTTGGCCAGCGGCAGCGGCCACGTCGTCCTCGGCACCGCAGACCTCAACAACGGCGACGATGGCGGTGACCGGGGGCCGTTCACCTTCACCGTCACCCAAGCCATGCTCGATTCGCTCGCCACACCATGATCTCGATCCCGCTTTCCAAACTCCAATCCGTCTCGGCCATGAGGCCGCAGGGCTACTATGCCGCGTGCCTCGCAGCGGGAACAGTGGTCGGCGACAGCCTCGAATTGTCGGAGCGGGCGTTCGCCGAGTTGAGGGCGCGGTTCTCGACCCCCCGGCGAAGCATGCAGGTCCGGGCGTTTGCCGGAGCGGTCGCCGCCGAGTGCGGGGCGGCAATGGCGGGCGAGGCTCCGGTCAACGAGGAGGAAAAGGCCGGGCGCATCGCGATCTGCGAGGGCTGCGAGTATTTCGTGATCGCCGACCGACGATGCTCGAAATGCGGGTGCTGGGTCGATGCGAAGGCAGGCTTCCGCACACAACGATGCCCCGAGGAGAAGTGGTCCCCGTTGACATGATCCGCTCGGCGTGAGGATCACGATCAGCCTCGAAACCCACGCCGTCATCACGCAGCCATCGCCCGCAAGAGCCAAGGCGGGCGGGTTCGTGCCGGTTGAGGTGGCGTTCACACGGGGTTTGCAGAGCGTGATGTTGCCACCGGGCTCGACCATCGAGTTCGCTCTCAAGCCGAAGAACCGGATCTCGGGCGGGACGCTTCTCTATCACCAGGCTTTCGATTTCGGGGGTGGCATCTATGTCGGCGTCGCCAATTTCGGCACGGATGAATTGATGGCTGCGCTCGGCCTTTCAGACGAGCCTCCGGCCAACGACGTCGCCCAAATCGAATGCAATGCGGAGGTCGCGTGGAGCATCGCGGGGCGAAGGTTTCGGTGCTCGACCTTCACGGTGACGGTCGATGCCCCGCTCATCGATAGTATCGAGGCTCCTCCTTCGACGCCTGAACCTCCGCCGGATCAACAGGATAGTGGACCGGATGTGCTCTCCCGCATTGGATCGCTCGATCCGCGCTCCGCGCTGGCTGGTTACGTTCTCACAGCCCGAGGCGATGGCACCGCCACTTGGATTCCCTTGCCTCGCGAGCCGCTCAAGCCGCTCAAGCCGCCGACGGTGATTCACGTAGCGGCCCCGGTCGCGGTGCATCTCTTGCCGATGTTGCATCAGGCCCAGGGTGCTCCTGGCGTCCTCGCCTTCGACGCGCTCGGCCGACTCTACCTTTGCTACCAACCAAACCGCTGGAAGGTGTTCATCGGGTTCGACCACTACGGGGACTACTACGGCACCGGATCGGTTTACTCCATCGGCGCACACCTTGTCTGATTATGCCTGCACTCGTCATGTCCCATTGGTCGCCACCAGGCGGGTTCACGGAGAGAAACCTGCTTTTCTGGCGTCTGGCCCACGCGCTCGCGGTGCGCCATTACGGAGGGGTCCATCTCATCACGGATACCCCGGGTGCCAGCTCGCTCTCGTGCCTTGGCTGGTTGTCGGTCGATACCTCGCTTGATGAACTCGGAGCCGAACAGTCCAACATCTGGAGTCTCGGGAAAATCATGGCTTACGGGGTCGCTGCCCGCCGATTCGGCTCGTTTGCTCACATCGACGGCGACGTGTTCTTGTGGCGTCCGCTGCCGGAGCATCTGCTGAATGCGGCGGCCTTCGCGCAGCATCCGGAGGGAGTGCAACATTTCTACGACCTCCGCTCGCTCGACATTCTCCCGGTCTCGCACCCGGCCACATTCCGGCGGCCAGCGACCGTCCCGAACATGGGCATCACGGGCGGAACAGACACATCGTTTTGGATTCGGTATTCCGACGAGTGCCTCGATTGGGTGCGCCAACCATCGAATCGCCCGGTGTGGAATCAGCATCGTCTATGGTGGGGTGCTATCCTCGCCGAGCAGTGGTTCATGGGAGCGTTCGCCGAGGACGCGGGGGTGGACATCGCCTATCTCTTCAGCGGCGTCCCCTCCGACTCCGACGCCGAGCAAGCCCGATTCACTCACCTGCTCGGCGCGAAAAGCCTTCCCGACATCGCGGAGCGCATCCGGCGCAGGCTGGCCGGCGATCCGCCCAACCTCGATCCGGTCTTGAGCGTTGACATCGGTGTGACGGCGTGAGGATTACCGTCAACCTCGACACCCAGGCCGTCATCACGCAGCCATCTCCGGCACGGGCGAAGGCGGGCGGCATCGTGCCGCTGGAAGTTTCGTTCACGCGCGCGAGCCAAGCGGTGATGCTTCCCGCCGGATCGACCATCGAATTCGCGCTAAAACCCAAGAACGTCTGGACCGGCGGAATGCTCGTCTACCACTCGGCTTTTGCCGCCGGCAGCGGGAGCGTCTATACGGGCGAGGCCAATTTCTCGACGGCACAGCTTCTCGCAGCCCTCGGGCTCGCAGACAACGCCCCAGCCAATGACGTGGGTCAGATCGAAGCCTCCTGCGAGATCGTCTGGAACATCGGCAGCCAGCGGTTTCGATCCGCCACATGCCCGATCACCGTCGAATCTCCGCTCGCTGACGCGATCATCGTCCCGCCGACCGACCCGACGCTCTATCCCACACCCAGCGAACTCCAGTCCCTCCTCGACGCGAAAGCACCAGCGGACGCTCCCGGACTCTACCGTTTGAACGCAAGCGGGGGATTGCAGTTGTTCAACCCGGACACGGGATTCTGGCACTCGCTCGTCGTGCGCGGCCAACCCCGACAGGAAACCATCGAAATCTCCGCAGCCATCCAACAATGAAAAACCACACCATCATCATCCTTCTCGCCACGGCCTCGCTCGCCGTCGGCCAAACCCGCACTGTCACCGTGGACGCCAACGCCAATCTCGTCCACCCGCGGCCGGTGCCGTTCGCGGCAGCAAACGACCTCCCGAGGCTCTCGGGAAACAACACGTTTTCCGGCAGCAACGACTTCAATGCCCTCCGCTCGGGGGATCTCCGCTACGAGGAGGCCCGCGACGAGCTGTTCTCGATTACGGTCAATGGTTCCGCTGCCGATATGGTTGCATCGGGCGTCCAACTCTATACGGACTTCGGAGACACGATTTCCGTCGTCGAGGAGAATGGGTCATATTTCTGGAGCGACGAGAATAGTTGGTGGATGTTCGGCAGGAGTGCCTCGTGGAGCACGGCGGAGGAGGGTGCAGCCGCGCTGCGCTCGCTCATCCCCGGTCTCGATCCTGGCTGGAACGGGCAATACCCCTACTCCGTCTCGGGAGCGGGATCGGCATGCGCGGTCACGGTGTCCGGGGCGGATGTCTCCGACTGGGCTTCAAATTCCGGGCAGCTCTTGCCAGTGGCCATCAACCAGCAGGGTCGCAATGCTGGCTGGCTAGGGGCGGGCACCGTGATTTCTCCTGACGGAGACATCACATTCTCGGGGAGCCTCAGATCGCTCAACGCGCCTCCGGCTCCTCCGATCCTTGCCCAATCCTCCGATTTGTTCACGGACATTGGATCACCGGGGACAGCGACCGGACTCGCGATCTCCGGAGGCGGCTACCCGCTCATCGGCATGTGGACCAGCCCCGGCCAGCAGTCGATGGCAATCGGCTTTGGCGGAAGGCCCGCAACAGGTGGCGACAATCTCGGTGCCCGTCCCTGGTATGCCGTCAATTCGTCCTACGTGGGCCGCCTAACCTACCTGGGCTCCGAAGGCAATTTTGGGATCGATTCTGCTCCTGCCAACGTTTGGGAAACCCAAAACTGGAGCCTCGTAAGAGGATGGAGTTTCCTCTACGCAGGTAGCATTGTCGCGGGGGAATCGACCCCTGGCGGCTTTTCCACGCGGCTTCTGGTCTTCGACAATGTGGAGCCCTCCACGAAAAATCCGGGGGCCTACTACTGGAGCAGCCACTCGGCGGTCATGTGGAACGCCGACATCGGCACGAACAAGCGTGAGATCAGGCTGAAATTCTTCGGCGCACCGTCCGGCGGATACGGCGCAAGGGCGGAGCTGGCCACCCGCGTCATCGCATCGACCGAATGGACCACCTCCCGCTGGCGCGGCACCGGCACATCTGACCCGACTTCTCCGCAGGATGGAGATCTCTTCTATCGCTCGGACACATCCAAAGTTCGCATCTACGCCTCCGGCTCTTGGCGCGACCTCAACTGATTGACACCGCACCCAGACCAATGAAATCCATCGCCATTCTTCTCGTTTCCGCCGCCGCCCTCAACGCCGAGCCGATCCCGGTGACACTCTCCAACCCGGTTTCTGTCGATCAGCCGGTTACCGTCATCCAACCGGTGCAAGTCTCTCGCGTGGATGTGACCCGCATCGTGATCGACACGACCGCCAAACAGATCACATTCCAGACGACGTCGAACAACAGCACGATCACCCTGAGCGGGGCCGCATACGACTCAATCGCCGCAGCGTTTCGCGATCAATTCGCGGCGAGGATAGCGCCGCTGATCGAGGCCAAACTCAAATCGGGCAATGGAGGCACGAGAACCGATGAATGACCTTCCCGAGCGCTGTGAGCTTTGCAGAGAAAGCGTCCGCGAGCGGATTGCGCAATTCGACCACCGCCTCCTCGCCTTGGAAATCATCGTCCGCGGCGAGGATGGGCGAAATGGCATGAAGGCCCAACTCAACACCCTTTGCCAGCGTTTCGACGCCTTCGAGAAGAAGGCGATCCGCGTCATCGCCATCGGCACGAGCCTTCCGGGGATCGTGATCGCCGTGGTCGCGGTGCTGAAGTTTCTGGGGCGCGTGTGAAAGTTCGCGAACACTTCGCCGGAATGACGAGGTTGACCTCTCTCCCTACGGACGCGGTGCCTGAGCATTCAACCAATCCCAGAACCCGTTGAACTCAAGCTCCGCCAATGACCGCGCACGGGTCGAGTTGTCATGCTCGTAGGCGCGATCCAGACACCGCTGCACAGCCTGGTAATTGCCGAGCATGCTCTCAAGCCGGGCCAGCGTGAACTGTAGCTCCGCGTTGTCGGCGAACCGCTCCTGAACCGCAGCAAGAACATCGCGCGCCTGCCGGTGTTCGTCACATTCGTTCAGCGCCTCCGCCCATTGCAGATGCCACTTGGCATCGTCCGGAAAGGAACGCGCGATGGCACGGGCGATGATCGCCACCTGTTCCCACATCAGCATCCGGCGGTAGATCGCCATCTGCACGACCATCACATCGACCAACGTGCGGTGTTGCGGGTCGATCTTCTCGAATTCCTCCCCAGCCTCGCGCAGCATTCCGAGTTCGAGGAATCCTTCAATGGCTTCGATCTGTTTCTTGAGAGCAATCACGCTGGAAGCCACGATGGCAGATCAAGCAACCCGGCGCGATTCAAACAGAAGCAAAAAGCCATTTACGAAACGTCGGCTATTGTGTATAGGTATTGACGTTTCATAAATGGATTCACCAATCACAAAGCGCCTGCTGGCCAAAATTTCTGCCGATGGAGTTCTGCGCGCCCGCGACGCCGTGCGCGAGGGAATCGCACGAACCTACATCCAGAAAGCCGTCAAGAGCGGCCAGATTGAGCGGATCGGACGTGGACTATATGCGATGCCCGGGAAGGTCATTGGCGAGAACCAGACACTCCTCGAAGCGACGAAGCGGGTTCCCAACGGCGTCATCTGTCTTCTGTCCGCGCTCCGCGCGCATGATCTGACAACTCAGAATCCGCATGAAGTCTGGATTTGCATCGACGGAAAGGCTCGAAAGCCAAACATCGATTCTCCAAAACTTCGCGTGGTCCGCTCCTCGAAAGCCCTGCTCTCTGAAGGTGTCGTGGAGAAGCGGGTTGGTTCACACTCCATCCGTCTCTATAATCCGGCGCGAACGGTCGCGGACTGCTTTCGATACCGGAATAAAATCGGTCTCGATGTCGCGGTGGAGGCGCTGCGCGAATGTGTCCGAAAGCGGCGCTCCAAAATGGATGAAATCTGGAAATACGCGAAGCTCTGCCGCGTGGCGAATATCATGAGGCCTTACCTGGAGGTGATTGCTGGATGAGCGCGAAGAACATGGCCGCTTCGGTCGCAACACGACTCCTTAATCGCGCACGGGCACGGAATGAGGATTATCAGTTCCTGCTGACACGCTATGCGTTGGAGCGTCTCATGTGGCGGCTGGCGCAGTCCCAATACTCGGATGCCTTTGTCCTGAAAGGCGCCATGGTATTTCTGGTGTGGACGGGTGAAGTCTATCGCCCGACCAAGGATCTCGACCTGCTCGCCCAATCCACGCAGACAGCGGAGCGCCTGAGATCCGTGTTTGCGGAGATATGCAACATTGAGGTTGAAGATGACGGTCTGGTGTTCGTTGCCGACAGCATCGAGGCCGGACAAATCCGCGACGACCAAGCCTACGGAGGCGTCCGCCTGACGATGCGCTCACTCCTTGGCAAGATGCGCATCCCGGTTCAAATCGACGTCGGATTCGGCGATGCCGTCACTCCCGCTGCGGATAAATCCGTGTTTCCGGTGCTTCTGGAGCATTCCAGCGCACCCCTCCTGCGTGTTTATCCGAAGGAAGCATCCATCGCTGAAAAGCTTGATGCAGTGGTGTCCCTGGGAATGGCGAACAGCCGGATGAAGGACTACTACGACATCTCTATCCTGCTTGGATCATTCGCGTTTGAGGGCAAGGCCATGTCGTCTGCTATCCGGGCGACTTTCACTCGTCGGGGCACGGAGTTTCCGGCTGAGACGCCACTGGGATTGTCGGATGAGTTCGCACTCGATCCCACCAAAGTTACGCAATGGAAGGCATTCCGAAGCAAGGGAGGATTCAAGTCGCCGCCACCCGAACTGCCGGAGATTGTAAGCATGGTTCGTGGCTTTCTTCTTCCACCGCTCATGGCGGCCGCGACGGGAAAATCTTTT
>Ga0247841_10006916_pt1 | contig 17150 bp, 24 predicted proteins | sample LaCruzMarch2015__2_FD_192410 | JGI IMG/M metagenome (GOLD analysis project Ga0247841, IMG submission 192410) | Freshwater microbial communities from meromictic Lake La Cruz, Castile-La Mancha, Spain - LaCruzMarch2015_18m | ecosystem: Environmental > Aquatic > Freshwater > Lake | place: Spain... | reverse complement strand
CAATAGAGCAGTTGGAGCAATTAAAGCAAGACATAATCAATTTAATAAATAAAATTGAATCCTCCACAGAATTCCCACCATGTCCAGGAATTCTGTGCAACTGGTGCGAGTTTGGAAAGTATTGCAGTGCAAAGAATTGCTAAATCAGTAATGTATGTAAAACAAAGAAAGTTAAGCATTCAAAGTATTTTCAAGTTAAACAATAATTGCCAAATTAAAATAAATTTAAACATTAACAAATATCAAAACAAAATGTGGTCATTATATGAAGATGATAAAGAACTGAAACCTCTTGTTTTTTCAAATGGAAAAACACAGCTGGATGTTGTAAAAGAAGTTATCCAGGCAGTTGAACAAGGCAACAAGATTATTTTTATTAAAGGAATGTGCGGTACTGGAAAGTCTGCCATTGCCCTAAATCTAGCAAGGCATTTTGGAAGAACAAGCATTGTTGTTCCAATAAAATCTCTCCAAGAACAATACTCTAAAGACTATTCAGGAAACAAATATGTTCTTAGAAAAGAAGAACTAAGAAGTGAAAATTCAGAAACGGGCAAAGAAACTGAAAAAATGAAAATCTATTCCATTGTTGGAAGAGGCAATTTCAAATGCAAATTTCTAGAAGATAATCCCATGGAAGACATGGAAAAACCAGACAACACAAGAAATCTAACTCTGACAGAAGTTTTTTCAAAACCAAGATTTTCACAAATTCCAAGAAATTCAGATAAAAACATTAATTGTGACAATCGTTTTCTGCCCTGCACAATTGAAATAAAAGAGAAAAACATGGGAAAAATAAGAGAATACATAAAACAAAATCCCCATGTTAAACTAAGTGATTTTGATTCTGTCTCAGATGTAAAAAGAATGACAATTGCTCCTGTCTGCCCCTACTGGTCTCCAATAATAAATGATAAATTTGAAATGAACAGATTCAAAGATGCAAGAAAAGTAAAATACTCTGGATTAAATGGAAAGGAATTTGCTGTTTATTTTAGAAATCCTGGTTGTAAATATTATGAACAGTATATTGCCTATAATGAAGCAGATGTTCTTATTTTTAATGCTCTGAAATATAAAATAGAAACAATAATGGACAGAAAACCTCAAACTGCAATAGAAATCATCGATGAATGCGATGATTTCCTGGATAGTTTTGCAAATGAAGAACAAATCAATATTAACCGATTGTTATTCGCTTTAACGAATTTCTATACAAAAAACTCAGAAACTAAAAAAATAATAGATGAACTAATTGATTGCTGCAGCGCAATAAAAAAATCAGATAAATATGAAAACTCAGATGAAATACATGAAGTAGGCAGTACCTTAATTGAATCCCTTCTCTCAACAATACTTCACCACCAGGAAATAATAGATGATATTGAAGAAGAAGATAATAATTATATAAACCATCTTGACAAAGTTGCAAAAGTCTTTTCAGAATTTCTTGAAGAAAGCTTTTTTTCAGTATCAAAAAAAGATAATGAACTTATCATTACAATTGTGACAACTAATCTTGAAAAAAGATTAAAGGAAATAATTGAAAAAAACAAGGTTTTTGTAATGATGTCAGGAACTCTTCATTCTGAATCTGTTTTAAAAAACATTTTTGGAATTGATAATTTTAAAGTAATTGATGCAGAAACAGCACACCAGGGAGAATTAATAAAATCAAAACATGGCTATGAACTTGATTGCAGCTATGCCAGTTTTAAAAGAGGAAGCACAACAAGAGAAGGTTATCTTAAAGCACTTTCCAAGTGCATAAGTCTTGCAAAAAAACCCACTCTTGTTCATGTCAACAGTTTCTATGATCTTCCAAATGAAACAGAAAAAGCTCAGTATAATATAGATAATCTTCCAACCCAAGAGTTTCTTATCAGCGAGCAAAAGCAAGACCCGCTTGGAGAGCGGGTTCATCATTTTAAAAATAAAAAGACAGATATCCTCTTCACAACAAAATGCAACAGAGGAATTGATTTTCCAGGTGATACCTGCAATAGCATAGTCATCACAAGGTTTCCCTATCCCGACATCAGCGATATCTTCTGGAAGATTCTCAAGAAGAACCGACCGGAGCATTTCATGCCCTTTTACATGGATAAAGCAAGAAGAGAACTCTTGCAGAGAATATACCGTGGCCTAAGAAGCAAGAATGACAGAGTAGAGCTTCTATCACCGGATAGAAGGGTGATGGATTTTAATTTTGGGTGAAGTTAAACGCCGCTGCCCTGAATTAAATTACTAATAAATAATTATCTGAATGACTTCTGTCTCTTTGCTCTAGCTTTACTGTCACCTGGCTTGTTTGCTTCTTTTCTTCTTGTGTCAGCAATAAGAAGATTCTTATCGTATCTTGAAAATGCTTGCTTTAGCTCTTCTGATTTTGTGAATCCTACGAGAACTCTTGCAATTGCAAGTCTAGAAGAATGAATCTGGCTTTCCTGGCCTCCGCCATTAACATTAACCCTTATATCATAATTAAAATTTCCAAGAGTTTTTTTTGTTATTTCAATAGGTTCCTGTATCATTAGTTTTTTAAAAAAATCAAGATTTTCATAATTTTTATTATTTATAAGAACTATTCCTTTTCCATGAGTTATTGTTGCTTTTGCAACAGCTGTTTTTCTTTTTCCGCTTAGTGTTAGTTGTTCTACCATGTTTATTTTGTTAATGTCTAATATTATTTAGCTTGGGCTGTAGAGCATTTTAGCTTACCCTGCTAATTACATAATCCTCCTTGTCTTACACACATTACTGATATTTGTTTTTTTCATATTAAATCTTTGTTGAAAGTTCTTTTAATTCAATGAATTTGTCTGGCATTTGGCCATGGGTCTTAAACTTTTTTTCTTTTTCAAACTCAACAGGTATGTCATTGTAGCATTTGATTCTCTTAAATGCTTCTCTTCCAACTCCTTCCCTGTGTGTTGGAAGCATTCCTCTTATTGATCTTTTTACAATCATAAAACTTGCCTTTGGATAAAAAGGTCCTTTTTGAGCTGTTCCACCCAAACTTCTTAATTTCTTTTGTTTATTAATAATATCTTGTTTATTTCCACTTATTATTACTTTTTCACAGTTCAGAACAATAACTTCATTTCCAAGCAAAGCTTGCTTTGCAACATGACTTGCAAGTCTTCCTAATATTGCTCCTTCTCCATCCATTATTATTTTGTTTGTTACCATTGTTTTTGTTAATGTCAATATTATTTAGCTTGGGCTGTAGAGCATTTAAGCTTACCCTTCTTAATCAACCCTCCCTAGCTGATTTTCCATTACATTACTGATATTTGTTTTCATTTTATTTATATTATTTTGAATGCTTTTAGTTCTTTATTGTTTTCAATCTCTTGTTTTATTGTTTTTATCTCACAACCAGCTTTTTTTAACTTTTCCTTTGCCTGTTCTGAAAATCCAAGAGCAGCAATTGTTATTTTCTTGTCAATATCTCCCTGACCCAAAACTTTTCCAACAACAATTATATTTTTTTCATTCATTCCATTAAGTTCCCCAACATTAATACTTGCCTGTTTTCTTGTAGGTTCTGAAAGTTTCTTTGCAAGTTCAAGATGATTTTTAGCTTTAGCTAGTATTATCATTTCTCTTAGAATGGGATTTTTCTTTCTCTCTAGTCTATCGTTAATTTTTGTTTTGCTTATTATAACCATGTTATTTTAATGCAAGAAAATATACAGAAGACTAATTGTCTCCTGCTTACGCTATTCACTCGCAAGATAAAATTTGTAACATTTAAGCATTTATAAAGGTTTTTATTATGTATTATTCACAGGGTTTACTCTTACTTCTAAAACTTCAATTCCATTTTTAAAGAATAATTCTCTTTGAACCCTACCTAGACTAAAATAGATTTCTGCAGGAGGAAATTTATCTAATTCGTAATTCCATTCAGAAGGTGCATAAAGATTAGATAGGCCCCAAAGACTAGCATTAGGATATTCTACAAGAGAGGTTGTAAATGCTTGTTTAACTTCTCTTCTTAATAATTCAGGTATAATATCTTCTTCCAGTCTTGGAAGTTGATCTGTTGAAACATTCATCCAACCAATAGTATCTATTCCAATGGGTATCAACAAATCCCTTTTTTGAAATAATACACCATTTCTCTCTAATACCTCTTCACCATAAACTCTTCTTGTGTCTGGACAATTAACACTAAAAATAAAATACTGATCATTATAATCTTCCATTTTATAAGAATGCGGGAGAGAAGATTCGAACTCCTGAAGGCACTAAGCCACATGCTCCTTAAGCATGTCCATTTGACCGCTCTGGCACTCCCGCATATAAATTTACAATTTAAACACTTTTAATACCTTTTGCCTATGCTTCAAGATAGGAAATTAATCTTTATTATAATGTAGAAGTACAATACCTTAGCTAACAATACAAGCAGCATTGTATTACATACATTACCAATATTAATCCAGAAATCTTACTTAACTTCCTTATTCAACTCATCCAAATTCTCACTCAAAGCATCAATTGCTCTTAGGAAGATATCCTTTGGCTTCAATTGTCCCCAGGACTCTATATTGAATTCCAATTCATTAATATTCTTTAACTTCTTGATTTTTGCAATTTTTTCTTCTGGAACATTCTTGCTGTTAAGCTCTTCTTCTTCAAACTTAACTTTTCCTTCATTATCTACTGTTATAAAATCAAGAACATCTTCGTCTAAATCATGCTTAAAATAAATTAATCCAGGAGAATATTTTATGTGTTGAATTCCTTTTCCTAATCTTGCTTCACAAACAACTTCTAATTCCTGTTCTTTATCAAGAAGTACAATTGGAAGTTTAAGTTCTGTTTCAACACTTGGTTTTATATCAGTTGAATAAACTATTTTAGGTCCAACTTCTTTTAATCTAAACTTTACTTCTTTAGAAGCTTTGTCTGTTTTTATTGGAACTAATCCTAATCTGTGTGCGATTATTTCATCATACAAAGCAGAATCGTTTTTTATAATTTCAACTTCATCAATAGCCATTACAGGTATTTCAAGAGCGCTTCTTCTTATTGCATTTGCAAGGCTTGTTGACATGTCTGTTGCAAATGTCAACTTGTTTTCTTTCTCATTTGAATTTTTTAGTTTTATCATGTTGTTTATTTTGTTAATGTTTTTATTGGTATCTTAATGTAAAATGGAGTTGGGTATTGTAAGCTTGAAACATTTTTTTGCTTTACCTGCCTTGTTATTTATACATTATTAATATTTATTTTAACTTTTGTTTATTTTTAAACCCTTCTTCCTCTTCTACCGCCCTTCTTCTTAGGCCCGCCTCTTGGCATTTTTGTAGTATCAGTTATGCTGACTATCTTGAATCCTGCTCTTGTAAGTGCTTTTATTGCAGAGTGTGCACCAGGGCCTGGATTTGCCTGTCCTGTCTCAGCTCTTATCTTAACATAAAATCCAGTTATTCCATTATCCTTTGCATCTTCTGCAATTCTTTGTGCAACAAACATTGCAATTGTTGGATTTGCTTTTAACCTTGATTGTTTTGTTGACTGTCCTCCAGAATATTTTACCATTGTGTTTCCAGCCATGTCAGTAAGAGTTATTATTGTATTATTGAATGTAGTGTAGATGTTTAGAATTCCAATTCTTTCTTCTTTTTTCTTTTCAACAATTTCTTCTTCTTGATTTTCTTCAATCATTTCATCTTTCATGCTATTTCTCCTGCTATTTCCTCAACAGCTTTATCTTCTATAATATTCTCTTCTTCAATTTCTTCTTCTTCGCCTTCAATCACAGCATCTTTTATTTTTTCTATTTTTGATTTTTTCTTCTCAGGCATTTTTAATACAATATTAAGTTTAACACTTGCCTCTTCATCCAAATCAACATGATAGGAAGGAATATTAACAACCCTGTCATTTACACTAACATGTTTATGGGCTATTAACTGTCTTGCCTGTTTTGGTGTTAAAGAAAGTTTTCTGCTGAAAACAATTGTTTGTAGTCTTCTTTTAAGCAAACTTTCCTTATCCAGTGCAAGAGCATCCTGTAATGTGCTTACATCATATCCTTTTTTCTTTAATCTTTCAATAAAAGCTTCTTTTTCTTCTCCAGATTTTGTAATAAGATCTTTTGCAAGATTTCTCAATCTTGAAATTGCAGCATCAGCTTTCCAAATTTCTTTTTTGTTCTTTAATCCATATTTTTCTCTAAGTTCGTTTTCTTCTCCAATCCTTTGCTTGTCAAAAGGTTTTCTTGGTCTTGAATATTTTTTCTTTTGTCTTATCATTTTTTACCGCCTGCCTTTGGTTTTGGCTTTGGAGCCTGAACTGATTTTTTAGATTGAACTCCAACAGCCCTTTTCTTTCCTTTAGTTCTGAAATGGCTCTTTGTTCTCTGTCCTCTTGTTGGCTGTCCTGTTGCATGTCTTAATCCTCTGTAAGATCTTATTTTCTTTAATCTTCTGATATCAAATTCTTTTTTCATGTCAAGGCTTGTTCCTGTAAAATGTCCATCTTCCCCTGTTTCAAAATCTTTTCTTCTGTTAAGTAAAAAATAAGGAAGTTTTGTAGAAGCTTCTTCTTGAAGGAATTTTGTTATTGTCTCAATGTCCTTTGCATTTAATTCAGAAATTTTTTTATCAGGACTAAGATTAAGAAGTCTGCAGGTTGCATTTGAAATTCCCCAAGAAACTCCTTTTATATAGGTTAAACCAACAATTAATTTTTTGTTTCCAGGAATATCTGTCTGCATAATTCTGACTAAAGAGACATAGTCTCTCTTTGTCTCAGGAGGTCTTGCCTTCTGTTCTTTTGCTTGTTTTTCTGTTTTTTCTGCCATCTTAATTTAAAATAAAAAGATAATATTTTTGTTTCTCTGTTATCTCTTCAATGAATCTTTTTTCAATTGCCTTTTTTGGATCGGGTAAATTTGAAACCCTTTGCTTTAAGTCTTCCAAAGACTCAAAAGGCTTTTTATTTCTTTCGTCCAGTATTGCTTCTGTGTGTTTTTTTCCAAATCCTGGAAGCAATTCAAACTGGTGCATTCTTGTGTTAATTGCTGTTGCATTGTTGAAAAAATCAACAAATTTATTTTCACTAGCATTTATTTCCTTTTCAACAAACTCTTTAAGCTTTTCCTTTGCTGTTTCTGTTAATTTTTCAAGAGGAAGTCTTCCAAGGATATAGTATATCTTGTCTCGCTTTCCGTCTCCGATATATACAATCTCTCCAACATCTAATTTGATTCCTCTTCTTGGAATCAACTGAAGAAGTGTGAATTTTTTAACACCCAAAGCCTGAGCTATAGGCATCATTTTCTTTTCCAATGGATAACCATAGGGTAAATAGTCTAGGACTATTGCATTTTCTTCTTTCTCTATCATTTTTATTTGTTGCTTTTAACAATTTCCAGTATTTTATTTGTTTCATCCTCGTTTAAACTGACATCAACAAATATTTTGTTAATGTCTGAAGCATCACTTGGTAACATGTCAACTATTTTTACAATGTGTTCTCTTTTTATCTTTAGTATATCTGCTTTTTCCAGTTCTTCTTTTATCTTTTTTGCCTGGCTTGGCTTTGCCTTTAAGAATTTCTTAAGATATTCATCAGCTTCTTCCTTTTTAGGGCTATCTGGAATTTCTTTCAGTATATCTTCAACTTCGTTCATATTTAATGGCGTTCTTTCAATTATCATTTTATTTCAACTTCCTCAAATGTACTGGATGAATTATATAAGTTTTTTCCTTATTTAAATCATTCATTTTTATAATATAATAAGTTCCTCTTTTTGATTGAACAATTCCAGTTCTTCCCTGGATTTGTTTTGGAAATTTAGGTCTTAAAGCATGTTCTCTTATTACAGTTACTTTATCTCCTTCTTTAAATTCCTGAAAGTAATTGCTAAGATTGATTTTTCCGTGTGTTTTTAATTGTTTTCTCTTGATCATCTTGTTATTATTTTGTTAATGTTTATATTTTGTGAGTTTGAATTATTGTGATTGCTTGATAAAGTCCTCTAAGAAAACTGAAGTTTCTTAGTGTCCCTAGGTCATTTAAGATAGTGTTAAACTATCCACTAATCTTCTACTCTAAAAACTATAGAAATAGTGCATTTAAAAAGCTTTCCGAAGACCTAATAAACCGAACCTTGTTCCAAATCTCCTCTTGACCTTGCTTCAGACATATTGTTCTTGATAGCTTTGAACATCTTAGGCCCCCAAACTCTTAGCCCACAATCATCACAAACTTCAATAACACTTCCATCAGAAATCTGACGCTTGCAATAAGTACATTTTGCCAATTTTTTCACCTTTTTATTTTAATAAAATATTTTAATATCTTAAGTTTATAAACATTTATGTTGTATCAAACATGAGACTGTAAATATTTATAAAGTATTTAATTTAGCCGTTTTGATGGTATGGACAGTAAGTGTTAGAAATGTAAGAAGTTTAGAAAAACAATTAAGAGCCGGTGAACAAGTATTACTTCCAGAGGAATGTGTTCATAATAGCAGAGTTATACAAGTTCTATTAAAACAATATGGGCCAAAAGTCTTGCCTGAAATTAGTTCTTTATCTGATGGAGAATTTAATCAAGTTTCCGGAGCTGTTGCATATTTAGTGAGAACAGATACAATAAAGTCTGGAGAGTTAAGGCTTGTAGGTCCAAATCCATTATTCTGCAAGCCACAAAATATTTTTGGAGAAGACGGTGAGCTAGTTCATTTGCTTAATGATCCTTCTTGCTTAAATCCTGATTGGAGAATTCCAAGAGATTTTCCTCAAGAATATTCTTCAAGAGGAGCAGAGTTTTTTAGATGCTATAGTGCTGCAATGGATTTTCTGCCAAAGATAAAATTAAAATTAGACACAAGAAATCAAGGAATTTTTTCACTAGCTTTTCCACTTGCAGATATGACTGCATACCTTCTTGACCCAAGAGATTTAACTGATTATAAATATACTCCAGAAGAAATTGCAAGATTTCATGGAAAATTAGCTAGAGAAGCTAAGGAAATTTAATTTTACTCATACCTCAAAGTATCAGCAGGTTTTATTCTTGATGCCTGCCTAGCAGGCAATAATCCAGAAATAGCTCCTGAAAGGAATGCAAATAATAAACAGCCAACAATAAGATACCAGGGAAATGCAACCTGAAGCAAAGTTGTTCCTAATTGCTTGACAGCAATATACTCAATAGTTTTTCCAACAACCATTCCTAAAAGAATTCCAAGAATTCCTCCAATTATTCCAAGCAACCCTGATTCAATTACAAATATCCACAATATATCTGAATTCTTTGCACCAATTGCTTTCAAAACTCCAATCTCCTTTGTTCTTTCTAAAACACTAGTATACATTGTGTTTGCAATTCCAACAGCGCCAACAAGAAGAGAAATAGCAGCAACACCAAGTAGAAATGCAGTTATTACATTTAAGATAGTTCCAAAACTTCTTAATAGTTCTTCAGGAGTAAGTATTGTAAAATCAATTGTCTTTTCTTTTACATTTCTGTAATTCATTAATTTTTTCTTTGTTGCCTCTGCAACCTTGTTTATGTCTTCTCCTGATTTTACCTGAACAATAATCTGATCAACCCTATCACCTGAATTAAATAATTCCTTAAAATCCTCCAAACTCATGAAAATCAAACTGTCATCCTGGGAATTTCCAAGTGTTTTCAAAATTCCAACAACCTTAAACTCTCTGTCGTTTATTATTAATCTATCTCCTTCTCTTACAGCTCTCCCATATAAACTCTCCTTAAATCTGCTTCCAATCATTACTTTGCCAACATCTCCATTTTTCAAAAATCTCCCTTCATCAATTTTATAAAATCCTGTTTCCATAAAAACATCTGATTTTTTCAAAGGAATTCCAGCAACCATTAAATATCGTGTTTCATCATTAAAATCCACTTTTGCATTTCCAGCAGCATCATAGGAAACATCTTTCACTCCTGCTACTTTTTCAATTATATCAACATCCTTAGTTGTAAGTTCAACAGCTCCTCCGCTTCCAGGAGCTCCTGCCTGTCCTTTTGGCATTATAAAAAACTTATCACTTCCCAATTGTCTGAACTGTTCTTTGATTGCATTGTTCAAACCAATTGACAAGCTTATCAGCACAAATATTGTAGCAATTGAAATAAATATTCCAATTATAGTAAGTGAGCTTCTAAGTTTTTTCTTCCTAAGATTTCTGCTTGCTAGTGTAAAATAGTCTTGTATCATTTTCTTTCTCCATTTGATTTTACTAATGCTAATTCTAAACTTCCAAAGCAACTTCTATTTTCAAATTGAAAATTTGCCCATCCCCTTATTAGGCCTGCTTCATCTCTCCATTCATTAACATTCATTTGTCCAGAAATTTCTCTACATGTAGGTATTTGTTTTCTAAATCTTTTTCTTGATTCAATTATTAACATACCTTCTTTTCTTAACTGCTCAAAACTTAAATCATCTAATTCTGGAATACTTCTATATTGAATTGCTTGAGCAATTCCAGCATAAGCTAATTGATTTAAACACAATTGTATTTCAATATCTGTAACATGTTGCAATGTAGGAACATGATAAAAAGTTGAGCCAATAAAAAATTTTCCATAGATTCTAGGATATTCTAATCTTGCCTCTCTCAAAACTCTGCACTCAACCTGATAAGGTCGCACTACATTATCAATTGTTTGTGGTGGTATTTCCATATTTTAACTCCTCAAAGCATCAACAGGTTTCATTTTTGATGCTTGAAAACTTGGAACAAGTCCGGCTATTATTCCAATAAATGATGAAAATAATATTGCTCCTATTAAAAGACTCCAGGAAACACTGAATTTTAATATTGTCTCTCCAAAATAAGAATTTGCAATTGAAGAAACAAGATAACTTAGAAATAATCCAAATCCAGCCCCTAAAATTCCACCAATCAAACCAAACAATCCTGATTCAATTACAAATAAAGTTAATATATCTGAATTTTTCGCTCCAATAGCTTTCATTGTTCCTATTTCTCTCATTCTCTCTAAAACACTAGTATACATTGTGTTTGCAATTCCAATACCTCCAATAACAAGAGAGATACCAGCAATACCAATAACAACGATATTTACCACATTAAGAATAGTATTAATAGCAGAAAGAGCCTGTTCAGGAGTCTGAACTGAAAAATCTTCTTCCCCTATTTTTTCTTTTCTGTCTTTTCTTAATTTATCTTCAATATCTTTTGCAACCTGTTTAACATTGTCTTTGCTCTGGGCTCTCACAACAATCAGATCAATTTCATCATCAATATTAAGAAGATCTTTCATGTCATTTTCAAGCATTAGAGCAACAAGATTAATCTGAAAAGTGCTAGATTTTGCAAGAATTCCAACAACTTCAAATTCTTTTCCCTGAATAGTTATTCTGCTTCCAACTCTTATCTCTTTGCCAAAATCATCTTTTGTTGCAAAATCAGAACCAATAACGATTTTCCCAAAATCATCTGTTTTTAACAATCTTCCTTCAGCAGCTTCCACATTTAAATTTACATTAATAAAATCCAGTTGCTCTTTATTTTCAGGCATGCTTCCAAGATATCTAAATTGAGCAGCTTTATTATATTCAATTTTTGCAACTCTTATGAGCCTGGGAATAACTTCAGTCGTTCCCCTAACACTCTCAATTATTTTTAAATCATGCTCATTTAATTTTTTAACAACAGTGCTTCCCGGAGGACCCATTCCAGTTCCTGCATTCTGCACAACAAGAGTATCAGCAGATAAACTTGAGAACTGTCCTGTAATTGCAGTTCTCAATCCATCTCCCAGACTAATCAAAGAAACAACAGCAGCAATTCCAATAAATATTCCAAGAAGTGTAAGCCAGCTTCTCAGTTTCCTCTTCTTCATACTATTCAATGAAAGAAAAAATAAGTCCTTTAACATGTTTAATCCTGAAGAGTTCAATACTCTTCTTTCTTTCTTCTTCTGTTTCTAAACCATCTGTAGATAAAAAAGATTATTACAAGAACTATGACAATTCCCACATATGTTCCTGTATTGCTTTTTGCAACAAGTCCAAGCTCCTGTGCTTTTTGTGTGTCATAGACTTTTAAATTAAGATTAAAATCTTTATTGTATTCTTTGTTTGTTATGTCTTTGTAAGTTATGCTTACAGGAAGGCTAACTGAGCTTGGAGCACTATTACTAAAGAAGATATCAAAATCAGCTGTCTGGAAATCATTGCTGTCAACATCTCCAATATAAACATTGCTCTGAGAAAGTATGTTTGAAGTTGTGCTTCCTTTTACTTCCATTTCAAGGAACTTAACATCAGCAAGCCCTTTGTTTATTACTTTAACAGTTACTTTATTTTTCTGGTTTTTCAATAATAATCCATCTTCATAGGTTACTTCAATTATAGGTTCTGAGTTAATCATAACACTCACAAGTGAAGTTTTTGTTTTTGAAGGAGTTCCCTCTGCCTGGTCAACATCTCTGTATTCAATCTTAACCGGAATTTTATAGATTCCAGAAGTTGCAGTATTTAATGCAATAATATCAAATTCAGCTTGTTTTGATTTTCCTTCTAAAATTTCATTTATTGAATAGTCAGAGCCTGAATTATATGGTGCAAGAGGTAATCCTGTAAAATCCAGAGTAGCAGAAACATCTTCCAAATCTATATTTTCATTATTTTTTATTACAAGTGTTAGTTTTGCACTCTCTCCAGGAGCAATTGAATTTTTTGACATGTAGGAAGATTCAATAACAAGAGCATTTGCAATGCTCATTAAACTTAAGATTAGTGTTAATGCCAATATTCCTATTGCCAGTGTTTTTTGCTTTGCCATTTTATAATTTTCCTTAATATCTCAAGAATAAGTCTTGAGGTCTATACCACCTCTATTTTTCATAGATTATATGCTTTTTAAGGTTTACTATTTGTCCTTTCCTATCTCATCAGATATAATCTTTCCATCTCTTAACTTTACTATTCTTCTTGCTTTTAGAGCAAGATTATTATCATGAGTAATCATGATTATTGTTTTTCCTTGTTTGTTTAATTCCATGAACATGTTAAGTATCTCTTCCCCTGTTTTTGAATCCAGGTTTCCAGTTGGTTCATCAGCAAGTATTACTTCTGGATCATTTGCAAGAGCTCTTGCAATTGCAACTCTCTGTCTCTCTCCACCTGAAAGTTCATTTGGAAGATGATACATCCTATGGCTTAGTTTAACATCATTAAGCAGTTTCTTTGCTCTCTCTGTTCTTTTCCAAGCAGAAACTCCCTGGAAAATCATAGGCAGTGCAACATTTTCAAGAGCATTTAAAGTAGGAATTAAATTAAATGTCTGGAATATAAATCCAATTCTCTTTCCTCTTATCTGAGCAAGCTTAGATTCATGCAAGTGTTCAATATCAATATTATCAAGGAAAATCTCTCCTCTGCTTGCCAAGTCAAGAGCTCCAACCATATTCATCATAGTTGATTTACCTGATCCGCTAGGTCCAACAATTGCAACAAAGTCTCCTTTGTTTATAGTAAGACTAGCATCACAAACAGCCTGCACAATTTCTTCACCCATTTTATATCTCTTGCAGATGTTATCAAGTCTGATGATTTCTTGGGTGTTTTTTTCTCTGATTGCTGGTTTTGTTGTTTTTGGTGTCATGTTAAATTCCAAAAGGATTATATCCATGTTGTTTTAAAAATTCTAAATATTTTATATTGCTTCCTTGTTTACTTTGCCTATAAGGGTCTGGCATCACTAAACCTGCTTCAAATCTTGAAATACCACTCTGAGAAATTCCTAGTCTCTTGGCAAGTTGAAGTTGAGTCAATTTTGATCTTACTCTTACTATCTTTGCTTCAGAATTATCAAATGGATTTATTTTAGGTTTTGTAGGAGAATCATCTTCAATTATAGCAACCATTCTTTCTAACCCCTCAACTACTTGTCCCTTTTTTGTATCAGGCAGAGATTTATAAGATTGTGAGATTCTATCTAAATAGGCTCCAATCACACCTAATTGGGCCTGTTCTAGTTGTTGTTTTGCTGATGCAATATCTGTCATTTTAATTTCTCAAAGGTTCAATTAATTTAATTAATTCTTGAATCTGCTCTTGGGTAAAAGGATTTTGTCTTCTTCCGACTATTCCATCATTGCCAACTTCAAACATAGTATAAACTGTAAACAGATTCCAAAAATCATGAGATAAATCTCTTTGTAACTGTTCTAAATTTGGAAATCCTAAAACTTTTTCATAGCATGCTTCTATCTCATCTCTTTCATTATCAGGAATATCTGCATTAGACCCATATGGAGATTGTGATAGGTCTGAAGCAATAAACGGAAATCTTCTTACAGTATATTCTCCAATTCTTTTAAAATCTTCAAATCCACCTACCCCAATTTTTTGTTCTTTAAATTCTGTAAATTCTCCACTTAATCCCTCAACTTCCACAGTACCAGGAACAAAAGAAGTTATTTTTCTAACAAGTCCTCTATTTCTATCAAATTCAATATTAAAAACTGAAGAAGAATTTGAACCGATTCTCATATAAAATCTAGGTCTTAAAATTCCATTTGTTGGTAAATTTACAAATTCTGCTAAATCTTGAACTGATCTAACTGTCAAAGGTTGTCCTATTATTGTATCCTCATCTAAGATAATCCCAAACTTAAATTTCTTGTCTGCCCAATCAGTTAGATAAGGACATCCTGCATATTCTGTATATCTCCATGTCATTTTAATTATCAAGAACTCTCTTCCCTTAGGTTATTTTAACAATAATAAACCCTATTTAAGATTTGCGATTCATGGTTTTCCAATTTCTAACTCTTTTTGTTAATCTTAAAATATGTTTAAAGCTCACAAGTTCGCTTTTCTTTGTTTGCTTAGCTTGATGATTGCAATTATTATTTTATCATTAACATTAATAATCTATTTATTCAACTTTCAAAATTCCACTTACTAATTCCTTTATTTCATCCCAATCTTTGATTGTGTTTAACTTTTGCCTGAGCTTGGAGCTTCCAGGCAATCCTTTTGTAAATTCCTGTGCTCGAAGCTTTGCATCTTTCACACTAAAAATATTGAATTTTTTTGTTAATTCAATATATTCAAAATAATCTTTTATTTTTTCTTCTTTTGTTTGTTTGATTATTTTGCCTGTTTTAAGATATTCATTTATTTCTTTGAAAATAAATGGATTTCCAATAGCAGCTCTTCCAATCATAACATAATCGCATTTTGTTTCTTGCAACATTTTCTTGCAACTCTCTCCATCAACAACATCTCCATTTCCAATAACCGGTATACCGATATTCTCTTTTATTTTTTTAATAATGTTCCAGTCAGCTTTTCCAGAATATCCCTGCTTTACTGTTCTTCCATGAATAATAACTGCATTAGCTCCATTTTTTTCACAGGTTTTTGCAATATCAACAGCATTAATGTTTTCTTTATCAAATCCGCTTCTTATTTTTACACTCAAAGGTTTTTCAATTGCATTTGAAATTTTTTTCACAAGCTCTGCAATTTTATTTTTTTGTTTTAATAAAGCTCCTCCGCTTCCCTGCTTCATTATTTTTTCAGAAGGACATCCCAAATTAATATCAATTACATCAAATTCTTTTTCCATTAATTTTGCAGCTTTCACCATGTTTGCAGTATTATCTGAAAATATCTGGCATGCAGTTGGTTTTTCTTCTTTGCAGGTTTGAGCAAGCTCAAGAGTTGCTTTGTTTTTTATTGAAAGTGCATTTGCACTAAGAAGTTCAGTGCTTACAAGTGCTGCACCATATCTTTTGCACATTAATCTAAATGCAACATTTGTAATATCATGCATAGGTGCAAGAACAAGCTTGCCTGAGAGTTTTGGAAATTGTTTTGATGTTTTCATATTATTAATATAAATTATTAATGAGCAGGAAATTGTTAGCTTTATATTTTTGTTGCTTGCATAAATTTCCTTGTCTTACACACATTACTAATATCTTATCTAAGTTTATATCTTGAAATACATCCACACTCACACCTAATCATTTTAAAGCCTTTTTTGATTCTTATTTTGCAATTGCTTGCATTAAACAAAGAACAGCACTTTTTGCAGAATTTCTTTTTATTTTCTGCCAATTTAATATTTTTAGAACTTGCAAGTTTCTTTATTTTTCTTATTTCTTCTTTGCCTGGTTTTCCTGCAAAAACCTGTTTTATCTTATCTTGGATTTCTGTTTTATTTAGCATTATTCTTAAACATATTTTTAAATATCTTGACTCCTTCAAAAAACAAAAGACCAAAAGATGCAAAGATTATGCAATAACTTATTTCTGCAAAACTTAATGGAATAAATCCAAAAACACTTGCAATTGGTTTAAAGTATATTGCAGCAAATTGAAGACAAACTGCAAGTATCACTGAAAAGATTAGGAATTTGTTTGAAAAAAAGTCTTTTCTAAAAACACTTTTCTTCTCATCTCTGCATGTAAAAACAAGAAACATCTCTGTAAAAACCGCTGTTGTGATTGCAATGGTTCTTGCTTTAGGCAAGTCTTTTTCATAGAAAAATGAAAACAGCAAAAGAGTAGAAGCAAACATTATAATTCCTGCAAATACTAAAAAGAATATCATTCCCTTAAGCAGAGATTCTTCAGGATCTTTAGGAGATCTTTTCATAATATCATTTTCACCTTTTTCAAAAGATAGTGAAATACTTGGCAGACTGTCTGTTATTAAGTTCATCCATAATATGGCCAGAGGCAATATTGGAAGAGGAAATGCAAGAATAAACGCAAACATTACCAACAACAGCTCTCCAAAATTAGCCCCAATATGGAATTTTATTGATTTTTTTAAATTATCATAAACAACCCTTCCTTCTTTTACTGCCTCTACAATTGAATTAAAATTATCATCCAATAAAATAATATCTGCAGCTTCTCTTGCCACATCAGAACCCCTAATTCCCATAGCAACACCAATATGCGCTTCTTTTAGTGCTAAAACATCATTTACACCATCTCCTGTAACTGCAACAATTTCTCCTTGTTTTTTCAAAGATCTTACAATTTTTAATTTAAGCTCAGGAGTAATCCTTGCAAAGATTCTCTTTTTTTTAGCAGTTTTATCAAATTCATCTTCAGACATATTTTCCAATTCATGCCCTTCAAT
>Ga0247841_10006915_pt1 | contig 17159 bp, 15 predicted proteins | sample LaCruzMarch2015__2_FD_192410 | JGI IMG/M metagenome (GOLD analysis project Ga0247841, IMG submission 192410) | Freshwater microbial communities from meromictic Lake La Cruz, Castile-La Mancha, Spain - LaCruzMarch2015_18m | ecosystem: Environmental > Aquatic > Freshwater > Lake | place: Spain... | reverse complement strand
CCTGAACCTTAAAATATTTTAATATGAAAATCCTGAAAAGCAACAGATACACCGATTCCCTTGTTTCCTACCAGCAGGAATTTTACCAGTCAATCGTGAATGATTACAAATTCAATCTGAAACCCGGCCTCCGAATTCATGGCACCCGGAACCTCTGTTATCATAAAGATTCCAACACCCTGCTGGTTTCCAATATATTGAACGGAAGGGTTCACCTTATCAACCTGTCAACCGGCCAGCTTCGCTGGTATCAACACCATTGTACAACCGTTAGGGATATCAAGGTTTTCAGGGGGGAGATCTTAACCTCTAGCTGGGATGGAACGGTAAGAACGGTCAATTTTCAGACTCTTCAGGAGCGCTTAGTGATGACCGACCGCCTGATGGGCAGAAGTCCGTATCTGACAATCACTCCGGATGGACAATATGTTCTGGCTTTCAGCTATGATACAGACAAAGATCATTACTGCAACTCAAATAAAGTTAGGATGTGGTCCCTGAAAGATGGAAAATTAGTCAATGTTTTCGGTCCAATAGGTGATTATCGCAGTACGATACGTAGCGGCGCCTGTCTGATCCTGGATAAACGGCTTTATGTCATCTCCAACAGCGGGAATTTCAATATTTTCAACCTCAGCAATGGAGCGCTACTCAGCGAGAATGTCTTACCGGAAGATTTGAGATCGATGTGCCTCGTACCTGCATATGATCAAATCCTGGCAGGCGATACTTCGGGTTCTATCCATTTTTACGATATGCATAAAAGCCGTTTCATACGAAGCGAGAAATGCCACAGGACGGATGTCACGTTTATGAAAGTTCATCCGAAACATCCGGAAATTCTTTTTTCCTGCTGTTTCGACGGGGTACTGAACATCTGGGAATTCCCCTCTTTTAGGCGGATCAATTCGATCAAGGTGGATAACGATTATGTATGGGCATTCAGGTTTATCGGTGATTTGCTGATAGTTGCCGGAAGTGGCGGCGACATTTGTATTTACGACATCAGGGATCTTAATAACATCACCATGAAGGGCAAAATCAGGATTTTTGACACCTCTTATGTTGTATTTAAAACAGATTCAAATTTGTTTTATACAAACGATATCTCCATTTATGACGTTGTCACTGTAAAGGACGATACTCTGATTGAAAGGAAAAAGGCCGAATCGTTGCTCCATTCGTTTAACAACATCGGGGTCCTGCATGAAATTTTCAGCCAGGACGAGGAGGCTTCCGTTTTATATATTTCGTACCGGCAGATTTTACCGCAGATCCCGGAAAAGCTATCCTGATTTTACATCTTATAAAATGAATTATGAAAAATATAGCAATAATTTTTCTCTTCGCGCTTCAATTTTCCTGGATAAACCCTGTTTTGGGACAAAATCCCGTGTATCCGATACTGAAAGAAAATCAGCATTGGGTTGAATTCGTCAGGGTTCTTTCACTTATTCAGAAATCCGATCTGAAAGGGCTTGATACGATTTCAATCGGTCAGATCATTGCAAACAACGACGAGAGAACCGGTCTCCAAACCCGGATTTTTTCGAAAAAGAATTATCTGCTCGCCGAGATCCATCAATACAATGAAGCGTTGGAAGCTTCACGTGTCCAGGAATTGATTGACAGATCAACATCTTCGGACGACCTTGAAAAAGCATTGGCCGGACCAACTTGTCTGATGACAAGATCCGCACAGATCTCTCTACCCAGATCATTTGTAAGAATCAGAATATCACGATCCGGAAGAAAGATGACCAATATGACCGTTTCGAATTTCCCGGGTTGATCCCTCTGACATTTATAAAGGTTGATCAGGATAAAAACGACCGGCTGGCCAACTTTTATCAACAACAAACCAATGTCGATGATAGTATGGAGATAATTTATAATCCAATCTATTCGAAGAGGCAATTTGTTGATGAGATGATGAGCGGGTTGGGGGAGCTTTATTATTATTGCAATGATAAAATAGCATTAAACCGGTTTTTGAAAAACAAAGAAAAGATCTCTGATAAAAATGTAATGAAAGAGATGAATAAAATGGCAATGCAGAGGATGAAGGAACCTGATCTTTTTGATCCGGAAGAGGTCGACAATCTTGAAAGTATTATTCGTGGATCGATTACTGAGGTTTCTGATCCTGAAACCCTTGAACAATATCGGTTGTTTACTACAGTCAACAATGCAATACTGAAAATGGTATTTTACCAGGCTTTGAATGAGAGAAAGAACCAGATACTCCATGGTAACGATAGTCTGTGGGTTGCATCACAGATCGGGGAAATCCAAGAAGTGGTAGATGCCATTAAAGAATCTGATTATTCTTCCGGAACGGTGGACATCATTATCGGTCCTGAGGTCACGAACAGGGAGGCAAGAAACCAGCTCGAATATGAGATCAGGAGATTGAATCAGCAGAAGGAGGAATTTGCCAGGCTTGAGGAGCTTGCAAGGATCGATGATCTGATCCTGATGGCCGATGAAACCAAAACATTGGATACGCTTACGGTCGGCCCACAGATAACCGACAGGGAGACTCGGGAAGAGATCGGTCAAATGATCGTCAATGTAAGGAAATACATAGTCAGGAAAGAGGAGTTGATAAGAATGGAGAATGAGATTGAACGGGTAGAACAAGAAATTGAATTTGCTAACACCTTGTCAGATTTGAATGAGATCAGGATCGGGAATCTGATCACGGATAATCTACTGATCAATGGATGGAAAGCAAGGATTGAAGAAAAGAAGCTCCTTATCAAAAATGAAATTTACTTGCAGAACCAGTCATTTCAACGGGATGCCATTCTTTTTGTCAGGAATGAACTGCGAAAATCCTATTCAAAGGCTTCAGCAGAATCGGTCAGGATACCTCCTGAAGTAACAGGCACCACGGAGATCCAATCTTTACAGAATGCCATACAGGCAAAGAAAGATTTTCTGTTGTGGCAGCAGGGAATAGACAGGGAGATTGAAAACTACCGTCAAAGGCTGAATAACTAGATCAAAGTCAATCTCATTTAATGACGTGTCAATGACCTGGTTTGATCTTCGATCATACGCCTGCCTTGCAGGATTTTCGATTTATGGACAGGGTTACCTGTTGAGGTATTTCATCATAAAATTGAATGTGTCCAGGCTGACCGATTCACAGATCTTCTCAACAGCATCAGTGAGCTGATGATCATGGCTGATGATGGCATCACGAAGCATAAATACGTTGTAATCCAGGTTCTGTGCGCCATGATATGTGGCCAGAACACATCCTGTTGCGCTAAGTCCGCATAGAAATAATGTGTTACAACCTTTTTCCTTAAGGATTTTCTCCAGGTCTGTCTTTTTAAATCCATCGGGGAAATTTTTTATCACTTTAGCATCATCATCTTTTATCTGAATCGTTTTTGGGAATTCAAATCCTTCAGAGCCCGGTTCGGGTCCCCATTTCGGATCAGTATGATAAACACGGATAACCGGAATGTTATTTTGCCGCGCCACCCAAATGGCACCGTTGATCATCTCCATGGCAATCTCCTTGTCGGCAGACATGTATTTCAGGAATTCATTCTGGATATCAATGACGATCAATACCGGTTTCATTTCTTTTTTCTCTGGTGTTTCCTCTTTATTATCCTGGGAAAACAGAGGCAATGATACAACCGTTAGAAGTAAAAACAAGATCAGCTTTTTCATAGAAAAGATATTTTTAGTTTTCTCACCAAATATATTCAATATGGCGACAGGCAGCAAGTTTATTCGGTGAATTGATGATATTTGTCTTCATATTCAAAAGAAACCAGAAACAAATCTTCGAAATGATCATTTCCCATTCAGATGAAAGCCGTTCATTATGAATATGTTTTTTTATCTTTGCAGTCCGAAAAATTCCTGGCCCCGTAGTTCAATGGATAGAACGGAAGTTTCCTAAACTTTAAATGCAGGTTCGATTCCTGCCGGGGCTACAAATATAAAGTTAATTAGCTGATATTTAGATAAGTATCAGCTTTTTTTTAAATGGTTCATCGTAATATCTACAAATAATTAAAAAATGGCAAATCTATCAGTAAACTTTGCAGGAATAAAAGCACCCAATCCATTTTGGCTGGCTTCTGGTCCACCTTCAAATTCAGGTTATCAGGTAATGAAGGCATTTGATAGTGGATGGGGTGGTGCGGTATGGAAAACAATGGGTATACCAACTATTAACGTGTCAAGTAGATACGGTGCTGTCAATTATCGTAAAACACGGCTGGTTGGTTTAAATAATATCGAACTTATTTCAGATCGCAAATTATCTGATAATTTAAGAGATATTGAAATAGTAAAAAAACATTTCCCGTATCATGCAGTAATTGCTTCATTAATGGTTCAAACCCGCGAGGAATGGCATCAAATTGTTAAGGATTCTGAAAATGCTGGGGCTGACGGAATCGAATTAAACTTTGGCTGTCCTCATGGAATGTGCGAACGTAGCATGGGTTCTGCAGTTGGCCAGGAGCCCAAACTTGTTGAGCTTATAACAAGTTGGGTAATGGAAGTGGCAAAAGTCCCCGTATTAGTAAAACTCACTCCAAATATTACCGATATTACCGAACCTGCCAGAGCAGCTAAACGAGGCGGAGCAAATGCCATTGCTCTTATTAACACAATCCAAAGTATTGTCGGAGTTGACATTGACAATTTCATTCCTTATCCTGTGGTCGGATCAAAGAGTACAAACGGCGGATATTCCGGTCCCGCTATAAAACCAATTGCTCTAAATATGGTTAAAAATTGTGCAATGGATAAAAATATTGCGATTCCTATTTCTGGTATAGGCGGCATTGAAACCTGGCGTGATGCTGTTGAATTCTTTTTGTTAGGTTCGGGTTCCGTACAAATATGTACCGCTGTTATGCATTATGGTTTTGGGATAATAAAAAATTTGATTACAGGGTTAGAACAATACATGAATGAAAAAGGCTTTAAAAGTATTGATGAATTAATAGGTAAAGCCTTACCCAATGTTACTAATTGGGAAAATCTGAATCTCAAACATAAAGTAGTCGCAGAAATAAACAAAAAAAAATGCAACGGCTGCCAATTATGTTTTATTGCCTGTGAAGATGGAGCTTATCAGTCTATCGCTCTTTCCGATGATCCTAAAGACAAGACACCAAAAATTATTGAAGCAAATTGTGTTGGTTGCAATCTTTGTTCTTTAGTTTGTCCTATTGATAATTGCATTACTATGGTTACAATAGATAATGGTAGCGAAATTGAAACATGGAAACAAAGAACTCAAACCGGGGATATTCCTAAAACATTTGACGATGAACTAGCGGGTGGTAATCTTCATCCTGTCCCCAATCCTCTTAATGCATTAAAAAGATAAAAAGAATATGAAGTGCTAGACACCAATCTCACATACCATAGAAGGTGAATTCAGGGTAATGATGCTTGTGGTAGTAGATTTAGGTTTTGGGTTTATTGGCAGAGAACATAATTTTATTACCCATTCGCAATTCATATCTTTTTCTTGTTTCAGACTCCTTGCTTTTATCCGAAATAAATATTGTCGTTCTGCCGCCATCAAGGATTATAGGATATTTACCTACCAGTGACCCCGTTAATAGTTTTGAATCGGGGATTTTTAATCGTTGCCGTTCCTGCATCATTCTGTATTCCAGAGTGTCTTTTTTCATAATTCGTTTATTTATTACAGAATATAAAATCTTTAGTATTCGTGCAAGGTACGGTTAATTTTTTTGATTTCGAAGAATTAGTTTTAAATCACATTTTGTTTTTGTTATTTTTAGCATGTAAAATCTTAGGTAAATATCCGCTGCTACTTCTAAAGTATGAATAATGATTTACGAAGTACAATATGATTTTATCATTTTATGTCTGCGCCATTTGCAGTACCTTCGCCCGGCGTCACGAAAAACAGCGTGCCATCAGGGTTTTCGGCCATGAGGATCATGCCTTGTGAGTCGATGCCTTTTAATTTACGGGGCGCCAGGTTAACTAAAACACAGATTTTTCTTCCAATGATCTCTTCCGGTTTAAAATAGGCAGCTATTCCTGAAACGATGGTACGCTGATCCAACCCGGTATCGATTTTCAGTTTTAGAAGTTTATCAGTCTTAGGAACCTTTTCTGCTTCAAGGATGGTGGCAATACGAATATCCATTTTTGAGAAATCTTCATACTGGATTTGAGGTTTAGCTGGTTTACAGACAATAACTGCTGATAAAGCCTCATTGGCAGTTTTAGTATCATGAAGTTTCTTTACCTGGATATCGATCTGGGCATCTTCGATTTTCTCGAAAAGCAGTTCGGGATGTTCCAGTTTATGTCCTGCCTGTAACCAACTGCCCTTTTCGGAGTCTTTCCACTTCATGGCGGGAAGGTTGAGGGTCTTTCGGACCTTTGCAGAAGAGAATGGAAGAAATGGTTCAGCCAGCATGGTCAACTCAGCACAGATCTGCAAAGCGATGTTCAGGACAGTTCCAACTCTTGTCGGGTTCTCCCTGAAAATTTTCCAGGGTTCGGTTTCTGTCAGGTATTTATTTCCCAAACGCGCCAGGTTCATCATTTCCGACAGTCCTTCACGGAAACGATAGTGGTGAAGACTTTGAAAGATCCTGCCGGGAATTTGTTTCATCTCTGCAAGGGTGGATCTGTCGAGATCATTCAACTCTTCCTGTGCAGGAACGATTCCGTCAAAATACTTATGGGTCAATACGATCGTACGGTTGATAAAATTCCCGAGAATTGCGACAAGTTCATTGTTATTCCTGGCCTGGAAATCTTTCCATGTAAAATCGTTATCCTTTGTTTCAGGAGCGCTGGAGGTGAGTACATATCGCAATACATCTTGTTTGCAGGGAAAATCAACTAAGTACTCGTGAAGCCATACCGCCCAGTTACGGGATGTTGAGATCTTCTCTCCCTCCAGGTTCAGGAATTCATTGGCAGGAACATTGTCGGGCAGGATGAAAGTTCCTTCTGCTTTAAGCATTACAGGGAAAATGATACAATGGAATACGATATTGTCTTTCCCGATAAAATGAATCATTTTGGTTTCCGGGTCTTTCCAGTATTTTTCCCATTCCGGCGTAAGTTCACGTGTAGCAGATATATATCCGATCGGTGCATCAAACCAGACATAGAGGACTTTTCCTTCGACATCATCCAATGGTACTTTGACACCCCAGTCCAGGTCGCGTGTAACCGCTCGTGGTTGCAATCCCTGGTCGAGCCACGACTTACACTGACCGTAAACATTAGTTTTCCAGTCTTCTTTGTGGCCTGTAAGTATCCATTCTTTTAACCATGTTTCATATTGATCGAGTGGAAGAAACCAATGTTTTGTCTCTTTCATGACCGGGGGGTTCCCGCTTAAAACGGAAACCGGGTTGATCAGGTCGGTAGCATTCAGTGATGTGCCACAGTTCTCACATTGGTCACCGTATGCTTTGTCATAATTGCAATGAGGACACGTGCCGGTAATGTATCTATCAGCAAGGAAATGACCTGTGGCCTCATCGTAATATTGCTCGGATACCTTTTCAATGAATTGACCCGCATCGTACATCTTTTTAAAGAATCCGGAAGCTGTTTCATGATGGATCCGGTTTGATGTACGGGAATAGATATCGAAGGAAATGCCAAACTCTTCAAACGATGTCTTGATCATCTCATGGTATTTATCCACGATCTCCTGGGGCGAGACACCTTGTTGCAAGGCTTTAATGGTAATCGGTACACCATGTTCATCCGAACCCCCGATAAAGATCACATCTTCATCATTCATTCGCAAAAAACGTACATAAATATCGGCCGGAACATACACCCCGGCCAGATGGCCGATATGTACCGGCCCATTGGCATATGGCAATGCGGAAGTTACCAGGTATCGCTTATATTTTGTTTGAGCGTTCATGATCGCGAAAATCAGTGAAAATTGTTGATTGTTAAAAAGAAGGCAAAGATAGTAAATAGGGTTGTTATTTTTTTCTTATTTTAGTCGATGGATTAACTCATTTAATGGCATTATCTATGATACGACCTCCCTATTTAAAAAAAGGCGACAAAATCGGAATTGCAGCGCCCGCCCGCAGAATAACCTTTGATGAAGTACATCCCAGTATTAAGCTTTTCCAGAAGTGGGGGCTGGAAGTTGTTTTGGGAATCAATGTCTTCGGAATTGAAAATCAGTTTGCTGGTACCGACAACCAGAGGCAGGCAGATTTCCAGCAGATGCTTGATGATCCATCCATACGTGCCATCATCTGTGCACGGGGAGGATATGGCACCGTGCGAATCATTGATAAACTTGATTTTACAGGTTTTTGCAGAAATCCGAAGTGGTTGGTGGGTTATAGCGATATCACCGTCTTGCATGCTCATGTCAACAAGCATTTCAAAATTGAAACATTGCATTCCGTCATGCCGGTGAATATCAAAGAGGTTGATTTTAATAACGATTCCATTGAATCTTTAAGAAAAGCACTGTTTGGTGAAAAATTATTTTATTCCAAACCTATCACTTTTCACTTCAAAACCGGATTAAGTGAAGGGATTTTAACTGGAGGGAATCTATCCATACTTTATTCATTGATGGGTACTGCCTCAGAATTGGAAACTAACGGTAAGATCCTGTTCCTGGAAGATGTTGACGAATACTTATATCATATCGACCGGATGATGATGAATTTAAAAAGAGCAGGGAAATTGGGTAAATTGAATGGATTGATAGTTGGCGGGATGGACAGAATGAATGACAATGTGATACCCTTCGGAAAAACTGCTAACGAGATCATCTCCGAAGCAGTTGCCGAATACCATTATCCGGTTTGTTTTGATTTTCCGGCAGGACACGGATCGATCAACCTGGCATTGATTCTTGGAAGGAGCATCCGTTTAAAAGTAGATGAGAACATGGAAGTTGAATTTTAACTGTGGTATGGCTGAGCATAACGATCTGGGGAAAAAAGGAGAAGAAATAGCTGCCGGTTACCTTCAGAAAAAAGGATACCAGATACTTGAAAAAAACTGGAGACAATGGCGAAATGAAATTGACCTTATTGCAATGGATGGCAAGTATCTTGTGATCATTGAGGTAAAAACACGTCAATCAAATTTTTTCGGTGAACCGGAAATGGCTGTCACTCATGACAAACAAAAAGCGCTAATACGTGCAGCGAATGCTTATGTCAGGTATAAAAACATCAATTGTGAAGTGCGTTTTGATATACTGTCTGTCATTATCTCAAAAACCACTGAACAAATTCATCATATTGAAGATGCATTTTATCCAACTCTGTAAATATTAGGTTTTTTTTTACTTTTGCACAAAGACATTTTATGGAAGAACAAGAAATTCCAGAAAAAAAAAGCCAGAATATCAAAAATTTTGAAGAGGGTCTATCCTTTTTAGACCGCCTGAAGAAAAGGCTTTTCCCGTCACCAGAAGAAAGATGGGAAAGAAAAAAACGAAAAAGAAGAAAAAGGAACCCTTTACGTGAATATATTAAACGTAAGAAGGAGAGATTGGCGTATAATCGATATCAAAGACGGGAACTGAGCAAAAAGAAAAAACACCGAAAAGCTGCTGCTAAACTAGAAAGAACACCCTGGTTTCAAAATAACTCTATTCAGCGCTTTTTCAAAAAATTTACAAGAGAGTCGAGACCATATTATTATTATGCGGAAACGGATCAACCCAAGAGTGAAATCCAGAAACAGAGAAAAAGGCTGTTTCATTTTGCAATCAACTCAACGGTCATTTTTTTAATAACCTATGTTATCGCTTATGTAACTTACCAGGCGCTTGTAATGTTTATTGCCTCGCGCTTCGGAATCAATTCCGTCTTTTATTTTTATGAAGTCGCTTTCCCTATCGGGAATAACTCAAGCTTATGGGATGGCAGTGGTTTCAACATTATTCTTATTACATTTTCAGGTCCTTTTATTTCTATTTTGTTGGGAGTTTATTATTTATTGGTATATGCCAGAAAAGAAAAATCAAAAGGCCTAACGAAATTATTTTTTTTATGGTTGAGTTTCCATTCTCTGAATTTTTTCATGGGAGCTTTTGTCGGGGGTGTTATTACTCATCAGGGGTTTGGATACGTTATTGGATGGCTGTTTATGCCAACCTTTTTAAGGTTTGCTCTTTCTATTCTTTTCTTATTTGGAATGGGGGTTATCGGTTATCTGCATACAATTTATCTTCTCGAATCTTCCAATTCTTTATACTGGACCCAGAGATATAAAAAAAACTGGCTTATCGTATTTGGAGGTATTGTTCCATGGGCTTTCGGCTCCATCTTTTTATTTATCCTTAAATATCCCTATGTTATTCCTACACATGCAAATATTGTTGTGTACGATTCCATAATGTACATTACCATTGTCTTTTTTATAGCTCCGATGCTTGTCAATTTCGAAGCTAAACCAAATTTCGATCAATCAGTCAGAAAAGCCAAAGGAAGACGTGTTAACTGGCTGTATCTTCTTATATTTGTTTTGATTATGGTTATATTCCGGGTTGGTTTGAATGACGGATTTTCATATTTTGTTTTTAAATAGATTGATGCTGAAAAGCAAGAAAGTTTCTTTTCTTATCCTGGGTTGTTGCAGCGGATTAATTCTTTCATTGGCATGGCCTGAAAGAGGATTTCCCGGTTTGTTGTTCATTGGACTGGTTCCCTTGCTTTTTATTGAGGAGATCATATCAAAAAACAAAGATCGGTTCAGTAAGTTCAGTGTCCTGCTTTATACCTATCCCGCTTTTTTCCTATGGAATGGACTCACTACTTGGTGGATCTATAATTCAACCGGTATCGGCGCTATTCTTGCGATTGTATTGAACTCGCTGTTTATGGCAACCGTTTTTCAATTGTTTCATTATTCAAAAACCAAACTGAAAAATTCTTTTGCAGGATATGCCGGACTCATCTTTTTCTGGATCTCTTTCGAGTACCTTCACCTCAACTGGGATCTCAACTGGCCCTGGCTGAACTTCGGAAACGGATTTGCCAGTTATTACAAGTGGGTTCAGTGGTATGAATTTACCGGTGCTTTGGGTGGTACCTTGTGGGTGCTCGTTGCCAATATTCTTATTTTCCTGTTAATAAGAAACGTTAAAAGTCAAAGGTCAAAAGTCAAAAATGAGGTTGTTGCTGATGAACCAAAACAAAGATATCCATTATTCATTATTCATCATTCATTATTCATTATTATCTGGATTTTTTTGCCAATCATTCTTTCCTATATACTTTACACAAACTATAAGGAAATTAAGCATCCGGTAAGTTTCGTGGTCGTTCAGCCTAACATCGATCCTTATAAGGAACAGTATTCACTTCCTCCTGCCGAAGTGATCGGACGTATCATGAAACTGGCTTCATCCATGACCGATAGCAATACTAATTTTCTTATCGCTCCCGAATCAGCTATACAGGAACAGATGTGGGATGATAATCTCCAGGCCTTTGGCAGTATACTCCTGCTCCGGGAGATAATCCAGGATCACCCTGCGTTGAATGTACTGATAGGAGCATCTACCTTCTATGAATTCAAGGAAGGAGAACCCATTTCCAAAACTGCAAGGAAATTCAGTGATGTTGACAAATACTATGAAGCTTATAACACTGCAATTCTGATCAATTCAACTGACTCACTGCAATTGTACCATAAATCCAAATTGACTCCCGGTGTAGAGATCCTTCCATCTTTTCCGGGATTTAAATGGTTCGAAAAATTAGCGATCAATCTCGGTGGAACAATTGGCAGTCTTGGAACAGATAAGATCCGGAAAGTTTTTAAGACAACAAACTCTGTCATAATTGCACCAACCATTTGCTATGAATCCATATTTGGGGAATTCTTTTCGGAATTCGTCAGGAATGGGGCGCAGATCATGTGCATTATCACCAACGATGGGTGGTGGGGCAATACGGCCGGATACAGACAGCATTTTGCCTTTGCCCATCTCCGTGCCATTGAGACCCGTCGAAGCATTGCACGTTCAGCCAATACTGGCATTTCTGCATTTATTGACCAGAGAGGAGATGCTCATAAGGTAACAAAATACTGGGAACCTGCCGTGATTAAAAGCACGATCAATGCCAATACAACCTTAACTTTTTATGTTAAGTATGGCGATTACATAGCAAGAATAGCAGTTCTTTGCAGCGCCTTGCTTACGATTTTAACGATTGTATCGGTTTTTATTAACAGGAAAAAAACAATTACATGAGTTCTGAAAAATTTGCCAAAACCATCTATCCTGTAAACGATCTGTCCAAAATCCGCTGGAGTCCGCGTGCATTTGCTGAAAAACCTGTTGAGAAAGAAAAGATAAGAAGCATTCTGGAAGCTGCCAGATGGTCCCCATCTGCCGGAAACCTGCAGCCATGGCGTTTCATCATCGGGATCAGGAAGGATGAAACATGGCAAAATATCTTTGAGAGCCTTGATGAGGGAAATAAGGTTTGGGTGAAACCGGTTCCGGTGCTGGTTTTAACTGTCGGGGAAAAAGCCTATCTCCGTAAAAACAGGGTCGTTCAAAATGGGTATTATGGTTATGATACCGGACAATCCGTGGCTCACCTCACATTTGAAGCCACGAACCAGGGCTTGTTTGTTCACCAGATGGCAGGCTTTGATCCACAAAAAGCCATCAATGATTTCAATATTCCTGAAGATCATCAGCCATTGACCGTAATTGCATTAGGTTACATAGCAGATCCATCTTCTCTGCCTTCGGATCTGAAAGAAAGAGAACTTGCCGAAAGGAAAAGAAAAGATTTTGACGAGTTCGTGTTTTCTGGTACATTTGGACAAAAGTCAAACTTGTTTTTATGAAGAATAGTTTTAAATTAATCATGCTGGCAGCACTATTTCTGACAGCATGCAACGCTTCTGATCGTCCGAAAACCAGTGAGAATAAAAAGTCTGGAACAACAGAAACAGTCAGGATCCCGGATTTTAATGCCGATTCTGCTTACCTTTATGTAAAGCAACAGGTTGATTTTGGTCCCCGTGTTCCGAATTCACCGGCACATGAAAAATGTGCTGCCTTCCTTTTACAGAAATTGCAAAAGTATTGCAAGGATGTGGTCATTCAGAAGGGCCAGGTTAAGGCGTTTAACGGTACGATTCTTAATTTTCAGAACCTCATAGCCTCTTTTTCCCCGGAAGTGAACAACCGTATTTTCTTATGCTCCCATTGGGATTCTCGTCCTTTCGCCGATCATGATGCTGACATTAATAATCATAAAAAACCCATTGATGGCGTGAATGATGGTGCAAGCGGTGTAGGTGTTTTACTTGAGATAGCCCGTCAGTTAAGCTCATCAAAGCCTGAGATCGGTATTGATATCATCTTTTTTGATGCAGAAGATTATGGGCCTCCGCAGGACCAGAAATCAAACGAAGATACTGAGGATTGGTGGGGACTTGGCTCTCAATATTGGTCGCGCCAGCAGCATGTTGAAAATTATTTCGCCAGATATGGCATTTTATTAGATATGGTAGGCGCTCCCGGGGCTACCTTCCTGAAAGAAGGATTTTCCATGGATTATGCACCGGAGATTGTGGATAAAATATGGAGAATCGCAAACAGGATTGGCTATTCCGGGTATTTCTATTTTGAAAATGGAAACTATATTACTGATGACCATTATTACATTAATAAAATCAAAAACATTCCTACGATTGATATTATTCACCTCGACCGGACTTCGAAAACAGGGTTTTATCATACCTGGCATACCACAGAAGACAATCTCTCAAACATAGATAAAAATACCCTGAAGGCAGTAGGACAGACGCTGTTAACTGTGATCTATGAAGAAAATTGACCCCACCCCTTCACCCTTCCCCAATTGGGGAGGGGACGAGGGAGGGGCTACAACAGGTCATTCGCCAGATTCGCCAGTTCCGACCGTTCGCCTTTTTCCAAACGAACATGCGCATACAAAGGATGATGTTTGATCTTGTCGATAAGATGGGAAAGACCGTTACTTTGTGAATCAAGGTATGGCGTATCAATCTGGTAAATATCACCCGTAAAAATGATCTTCGTGTTCTCTCCTGCCCGGGTGATGATCGTTTTCACTTCATGAGGTGTGAGGTTCTGGGCTTCATCCACAATAAAACATACATTCGAAATGCTTCGGCCACGGATATAAGCCAACGGTGTTATCACCAACTTCTCATTTTCAACTGCATCGGCTATCACCTTATATTCTTTATCTTTCTCATTGTATTGGTTCTGGATGAATTTGAGATTGTCCCAAAGCGGTTCCATATAAGGATTCAGCTTTGATTTAATATCTCCCGGCAAGTATCCAATATCCTTGTTACTTAACGGAACGATCGGCCGGGCAAGATAAATCTGTTTGAAATTCCGCTTTTGTTCGAGAGCTCCGGCCAGAGCGACAAGGGTTTTACCTGTTCCGGCAATGCCCTGCAGGGTGACAAGCTTGACATCCGGATTCAATATAGCATGAAAAGCAAAAACCTGTTCGGCATTCCGGGGCATAATGTGATAACATGAATGTTTTTCGATTTTTTCGATCCGGTTGGTGACGGGATTAAAAAAAGTAAGTGCAGATGTTTTTCCGTTCTTGATTATATAGTAATGATTGGGAATCGGATTCTTGATTTCCAAGTATTCCGGGGGACAGGATCCATCGGAATAGATCATGTCGATTACCGTTTTATCTACACCTTCTATCAGGGTTTTCCCGGAATACAGCGAATCCACATCCTTGATCTTACCTGTTTCAAAATCTTCGGCAGGAATATTGAGTGATTTAGCTTTCAGCCTCAGGTTTATGTCTTTAGATACAAGAATGACTTTTTTATCTGGATTTTCCGTAATGAGGATCAGTGCGGCATTAAGGATCCTATGGTCTGGTTTGTTTTCCCCGAAAACTTTCACGGCATCCAGTTCGCTTTGCTCATTCATTACAACCTTGAATTTCCCTCCTCTGGGCATTCCCAAGGATATCCATTTGGTAAGTGTGGCTTTATCGGAAAGCTTGTCGATAATACGGATGAACTCGCGTGCCTCAAAATTGATGTTATCGTTGCCTTTTTTGAAATTGTCAAGCTCTTCGAGCACGGTTATGGGAATGGCTACATCGTTATCCTCAAAGCTGTGTATCGCTTTATGGTTATAGAGGATCACGGATGTGTCCAGCACGAAGATCTTTTTTTCAGCGGATTTCTTCTTGAGCATATTTTGGAATTAAATTATTCCAAAAGTAACGGAGGAAAAGAAGGATTATTCATCTCTCCTTAAGAAGATATAAACAGGGGGGTGTTGAAGAAGAAAGATAACAGAAAATAGCTAACTTCGCATTTTGATTTACAACACCGATGCCACGAAAGAAAAAAAAACAAGAGCAGCCTTTTCCCGGAGTGAATGACCCTTTAGCGGAATATTTTAAATCAAAACCAGAGAAGGGATCATGGAATAAGATTACAATTTCTTCTTTTGAGGAGCAGGAGGAATCCATGCAACGGTACTGGGCATCAATAACTCCCATGAAAAGATTGCATCATCTCTTTGTTCTGGCCTGCATGTCTTATGGGTTAACAAAAGGAAAACTAAAAAATCCCCGGTTGAGCAATGAGATCATTATAACTTCATTTGATGAACATTTTTTTTAAAGAACATAAAATCCTGCTTGAGAAACTTATCAGCGCCGGAGTAAAATTCATTATTGTCGGGGGTTATGCAATAAATTATCATGGCTATAACCGAACTACAGGTGATCTGGATATTTGGATAAAACCCGGGAATGATAACCGGGATATACTTTTGGTAGTTTTAAAGGAATTGAGATTCCGCGAAGAAAGCCTTCAAAATTTGCGGCAAGCTGATTTCGGACAACCATTTGCATTTCATTTTTGGGATGAACCATATAAGGTTGACATAATGACAAAAATTTCAGGTGTCTCTTTTGACGAAGCAGATACGAAAAAGATCATTATGAATTATGAGGGATTATCCATTCCGTTTCTTGATTTACATCATCTGATTTTGTCAAAACTATCAACCGGCAGGTCGAGAGATCAGGTTGATGTTGAAACGCTTCAGAAAATAGAAAAATTGAAAGGTCAGAAACCTGATAGATAAATTATGCCCGAAAAAAAACTCTTCCTTCTCGATGCCATGGCGCTGATCTACCGGGCATTCTATGCATTGAATAAAAATCCCAGGATTAACTCAAAAGGATTGAATACTTCTGCAATTCTAGGTTTCGCCAATACCCTTTTCGATGTGCTGAAAAATGAAAAACCAACCCATATCGGTGTTGCATTTGATACTGCTGCCCCAACACAACGTCATGTAGATTTCGCAGCCTATAAAGCGCACAGGCAAGAAGCCCCGGAAGACCTGATCGCTTCATTGCCCTATATCCGCGAACTTATAGATGCCTTTAATATTCCTGTTCTGATCCTTGACGGATATGAGGCAGATGATATCATCGGAACGCTTGCCAAAAAAGCGGAAGTTCAAGGATTTCAGACTTTTATGATGACATCCGACAAAGACTTCGGCCAGTTGGTCAGCGACAAGACGCGCATTTACAAACCTGCCAAATTCGGAAACCCTCCGGAAATATGGGGGGTAAGGGAAGTTTGTGAGAAATTCAATATTGAACGGCCTGAACAGGTGAAAGATATTCTTGGTTTATGGGGGGATGCTTCAGATAATATTCCCGGTATTCCGGGAGTCGGTGAAGTAACCGCTAAAAAATTGATCGTTGAATTCGGTACCATCGAAAATCTTATTGCCAATTCTTCAAAGATCACAAATGAAAAACTCAGGGAGAAAGTTGAGACTTATAAAGATCAGGCTCTGCTTTCAAAACAACTTGCAACGATCATTCTTGATGTTCCGATCGAATTTGAAGAAAAGAAACTGATCCTTGAACCACCTGATAAAGAGCGGTTGAATAAAATTCTTGATGAAATGGAATTTAAGAACTTCGCTCAAAGGGTGTTCACATGGATGTCGGTAACTCAGCAGTCGGTAGTCGGCAGTCGGCAGTCGGTAGTCGGCAATCGGCAGTCAGCAGTCAGCAGTCGGCAGTCGGCGGCTGGAGATCAGCTTTCTGTTTTTTCAGGCAACGATATCCCCGAAAACA
>Ga0247841_10006914_pt1 | contig 17160 bp, 15 predicted proteins | sample LaCruzMarch2015__2_FD_192410 | JGI IMG/M metagenome (GOLD analysis project Ga0247841, IMG submission 192410) | Freshwater microbial communities from meromictic Lake La Cruz, Castile-La Mancha, Spain - LaCruzMarch2015_18m | ecosystem: Environmental > Aquatic > Freshwater > Lake | place: Spain... | reverse complement strand
TCCTTCGGAAGGTTCCCTTTCGGGACGGACCAGATGGAACAATATTCCCGACGGCATCAACATTAGCCAAACCAGCACGATATCTTCGGTCTTGGAAAACATCATCCAGGCCGCCGCCAACCCGAGTGCCACCAACAATAAAAACCGGGACGGATCCCGGGCCACAAGCAGCCTCATCGCGGCCAGCAAAAAAACAAGGATAAACAATGAAGCTCCCACCAACCCGATATCAGTCAACAAGCCGCCGAATCCGGTAACCCGCACGTAATCGGGCAGGCTACTTTCCGCGGTTTTAACCGACAATTCCTGCCCCGGCTTCGTAACTTGGGAATAATCGAAATTGATTATCGCGCCCGCGTCTCTCATGAACGGCGCCAGCACGTAATGATGCGAATGGATACCGTAGCCGAAAAGGAAATTGCCGGTATTCTGCGTGATCGCGTCCGCCGCGGCGTGCATTATCGTCCAGCGGCCCGAATCGGCCGCGTAATTGAAAGTCACGGTTTGGGTCATTGTACCCAAGAAAACCAATAAGGTGCTCCCGTAGAAAAACAGTACCGCAATGATCCCGACAAGCGCCATCGGAATAATCCTCCGCAAGCCAAGGATAGTTGGGGAAATCAAGAAAAAAAGCGCGATCGCGACAAAAACCGCCCGCGAATCATAAACATTGCCCGCGATCAAAATAAGGGCGATCACCGACAAAGACAGCCATTTTTGCGCTCTGGTATTTCCCCTCAAATTGATTATCGCCGCCGGAATCGCCGCCACCAGCGCGAACAACGCGTAACCCGCGCCCGCCCACTGGACTCCCTGGATGGTCAAACTGTAATACGAAATCCCCAGAACATACTGCGTATAAAAACCATGCGCGAAATACGCGACAATATACGCAAACATGCTCCACAAGATCGTACGGATCAAAACCGGTTTTTTCGGCACCGGCAGGTCGGTATTGGAGGTCAAAAACGCCACCACGGCGATCAGTAAATAAAAACATATCCACCTTAAAAGCAATACGTTCTGCCACAAAAGAAATCCGCGGATACTCTGCAGGAGCATATAACCGGCCAGGACGAAGAAAAAAATCCAATGAATCTTACCCAAAACCGTTAGCGGCTTCTTAGCCACTTTAACCGCGCCCATCATTAACGCCAGAACCGCTCCGGCCGAGATCGATCCCACCAACAGCTCATCGACAAGCGGCACGCAATATGGCGATTTCGGTACCAATATCAGGCCCACCGCGCCCACGGAAATTATGGTCAGGAAAATCCAAAAAAACCTTGGTCGCAAGGCGGTGACGAAAAACAAACATAGACCTAAAAATAGGTAAATTACCGGTACGATCTGCCAAATTTCCATTTTATGATTCTTTAATTATTGCCCCGGCATTCAAACGAAAGCAACCGGCGCGCCGCCCGCCTCATTTACTTGTATCATTTTAGTTCAGAATTGGAAATATACGTTTTCCGATTATTTTTGAAAGAAATTTTTTATTTCCTCAATGATCTTATCCTGATCACTTTGGTCCAGCTCCGGATAGATCGGCAAACTTATGACGTCTTTGGCGGCCTGTTCGGATATCGGGCAGTCGCCCGGGTTGCAGCCCAGATATTCGAACGCCGGCTGCAAATGCAGCGGCGCCGGGAAATAAACCATCGTGGGCACGCCGCGTTCCGCCAAATATTTCTTTAACGCGTCGCGTTGATTTGTCCTGACCGTGTATTGATGGAACACATGCGAGCGATCGTCCGGGATCGGCGGCAGAACAATATCGCCCACTCCCTCCAAGTTTTGGTTATACCGCTTCGCGTTGGCAATCCTTTTTTCGTTGAATTCATCCAAATGGCGCAACTTAACCCGCACGATCGCGGCCTGGATCGCGTCCAAACGCGAATTCATTCCCAGGATAAGATGCTCATACTTATTTTCGGGCTTGGCGCCATGCGCCCGCAAAAGCCTGATCTTTTGCGCCAGAAGATCATTGTCGGTCAAAACAAACCCGCCATCCCCGAAGGCGCCCAAATTTTTCGTCGGGAAAAGGGAAAAACAGCCGATATCCCCAACCGTTCCCGCGAATTTTTCCCCGTATTTGGCTCCGGTTGCCTGAGCTACGTCTTCAATGACCGCCAAGCAATATTTCTTGGCAATCTCCAAGATCGCGTCCATTTCCGCCAATTCCCCGAAAAGATGGACCGGGATTATGGCTTTGGTCTGGGCGGTGATCTTTTTTTCGATCTGGTCCGGATCGATATTGAACCCGCCTTTTTTAATATCCGCAAAAACCGGGGTCGCTCCCGCGGTTGCCACCGCTTCGGCCGTGGCAAAATAAGTGAATGCCGGCACGATCACCTCGTCACCGTCGCCGATCCCCAGCGCCTTCAACGATAAGACCAGCGCGTCGGTACCCGAATTCAACCCGACGCAAAATTTGGCGCCGAAAAATGCCGCCGCTTCCTTCTCAAAATTATCGCACTGCTCGCCGCCGATAAACACTCCACTGCCCATGACGTCGGCAAGAGCCGCGTCCATTTCTTTTTTTAAATTATTATATTGTTTTTTTAAATCAAAAAATTCCATGAATTTTAATTATGATCATAAAATCCTCTACCGGATTTTTTTCCTAAATTTCCGGATTCAACCATTTTTTTAAGAAGCGGACAGGGCCGGTATTTTTTATCGCCAAATCCCGCTTCAAGCTCTTCCATTATCCGCAAACATATATCGATGCCGATCAAATCGGCAAGTTCCAGCGGACCCATGGGAAAACTTGCCCCGATCTTCATCGCCTTATCGATATCGTCCCGGGAAGCGATACCATCCTGCAAACAAAAGGCCGCTTCATTGATCATCGGGATAAGGATCCGGTTAACCGCAAAACCCGGAGAATCGTTTATTTCCACCGTTATCTTGCCCATCGCGGCGGCGATATCCTTCACCGCGGCCACGGTCAGGTCGGATGTTTCTTCTCCCCTGATAACTTCCACCAGTTTTATCGCCGATACCGGGTTCATAAAATGCATTCCCGCGAACTTGTCCCTTCTTTTAACCGCTTGCGCCAATTTGGTTATCGGTATCGTCGAAGTATTCGAAACAAAAACCGTTTCCGGTTTGCATATTTTATCAAGCGCGGAAAAAATCCCGCTTTTTACCAGGCAGTCTTCGGCAACCGCTTCAATTATAAAATCGCTCGACGCCAGCTCCTCCATTTTCCGAGCCGCAGTTATGTTGCTGGCGATCCTCTCCTTATCGCTTTCGGAAATCTTTCCCTTCCTCACGTTTAAATCAAGATATTCCTTGATTTTTTCCAATCCCCGCTCCGCGGACGCATTGTCTTTATCACACAACAAAACCGGAAAACCGGCATTCGCGGCAACCGCCGCGATCCCCCTCCCCATCACTCCCGCGCCGATAATGCCGATTTTTTCCAACATACGATTATATGTCCCGTATAACTTTTGCCGGAACGCCCATTACCAGTTTTCCCTCGGGTACATCTTTGGTAACGACCGCGCCCGCCGCGACAACCGCGTTCGCGCCCACGGTAACACCGGGCAAAAAGGTCGTATTCGAACCGATACGCGATCCGCGCTTGAAACACGGCCCTTTGTAGGCGCCCCCTTTGGTCCTGCCCATCGTATTGTCGTTAGTGGTGCTGATATGGGAACCGACAAACACATCGTCTTCAATGACCATATCGCTGGTCAGATGGGTTACCGCCGCGGTTCTTACGTTGCGGCCGATAACGGTGCGGGGTTCCATTGTCACCATGCGGCCGATTATCGTCCCGTCCCCGATCACGTTTTTTTCCCTGATGGAAACCAGATCGCCAACCATGACGTCGTTGCCCAATTTCGTCCCCTGGTAAATGATCGCGCAGGCGCTTATCACGCACCCGGTGCCGATCTCCAACGGCGGCAGCGCGTCGGCCGCCTTGTTTTTGCTGGTTGCGCCGGTCCGGGGCGTCCTGCCCAAAATCGAGCCGTCATCGACAAAGCAGTCTTTGCCGATGCGGACGCCCTCATGTATGACAACATTATGGCCGATACAGGTGTTATCGCCGATTTTAACGTTATCCAAAATAACCGCGTTGCATCCGATTTTGCAATCCGCACCGATCGAAACATTATTACCAACGCAAGCGCTTTTATGAATTATGGGATCCATACAATTTTTCGATTAATTCTATCGCCGGCAGAACATCGGCTGGCGTTATGCCTTTACCCTCAATTAGATCGCGGTAAACGAAATGATGCAGATTTTCCTCGGCAAGATTTTCCTTCGAGGAAAAATTGACCGGCTGGCCGTTAATGATGAATTCCCGTTTCCACAGTTCATCGATCTTGGCGCCCACCGAAACAAGCCAATTGCAATCGTAATTCGCCCCCTTAACGGTTCCCCGCCCCGTTTTACCGTCAAAATCATCCATTTTAGCTTTCAAAGCCGGCCCGAACAAATGCAGCAACAGCTCAAAATAATGCGCGCCCATCGTGAACAGCGGACCACCCGATTTTTCGATATCCCCTTTCCATCCGTCAAAATAATGCTGGTCCCGGTAAACCAGGACATTGATGTCGATATTATATTTCGCGTCTTTGGCGATTTCTTTTTCCAGCCGTTTCACTTCGGGATGGTACCGCAGCTGCTGGACCACAAAAATATTTTTCCTGTTTGCCAGATCCCTTACGTCGGCGGACCGTATCGCCAATGGCTTTTCCGATAACACGATCTTTCCCGCCTCGCTGGCGGCAACCGCGACCGGATAATGCAAATAGTTCGGCGTTAAAACCACGACGCAATCCGCCTCGGGATTTTTAACGACTTTTCTCCATTCCTCGGCCCGGCCGTGGGTAATGTCGCAAACGTCGACAACTTCCCCTCCGGTCGCCCTGATCGCCTGCAAATGGTTGCGGAATATGAATCCCGTTCCGATGATCGCGTATTTCATATTTTTTAAAACCTGGCTATTTATTTTTCGGAGCGGTGACGCCGAACCAAAAAACGTTTCTATAATCGCGTGATTTTATGGCATTGCGCGTATCCGCCACCAGATTCGCGCTCTTTGCCAACTGATCGTAATCGATGCAGGAATGGTCGGTCAATATCAAAACCAGGTCATAATCCTTCAAACCTTCCGTGCTGTAACCGACCGAAGCCATTTTTATCGGATCAGGATTTTTTATCAAATGATTGCCGGCCGCGATCGTGAATTCCTTGACGTAAGGATCGTGGAAATCGACCGTGGCACCCTTGCGCAGCAGGTCGGGGATCACTTCTTCGGCCGCGGATTCGCGCAGGTCATTGATGTCTTTTTTATAGGCGATTCCCAGAACCAATATCTTCGATCCCTTCAGTGATCTGTTCTTCCGGTTCAATATGGAATTCACGAACGAAACGGTATAATGCGGCATCTGTTCGTTGATCTCGCCGGCAAGCTCGATGAAATGCGCCCAAAAATTATATTCCTTGGCCTTCCAGGAAAGGTAGAACGGGTCGAGCGGAATGCAATGACCGCCCACGCGTGGCGAAGGATAAAATGCCTGAAAACCGTAAGGCTTGGTCTTGGCCGCCTCGATCACCTCCCAGATGTCAATGCCCATCTTCCCGGCCAACATCGCCATTTCGTTGATCATTGAAATATTGATCAAACGATATGTGTTTTCCAGGATCTTGGTCATTTCCGAGGCGCGCGTCGATGACACCGGATGCACATGCTTCAAAAACTGGCCGTAAAACAACACTGCCAATTTCGTGCAAACCGGAGTGATTCCTCCCACCACTTTGGGCACTTCATTGAGCGGCATGGTGTTTCCCGGATCGATCCGTTCGGGCGCGAACGCCAAGTGGAAATCGATTCCGATCTTCAATCCGGTTTCCTCAAACATCGGCAACAACACCTCATCGGTGGTTCCCGGATAAGTGGTGCTTTCAAGAATGACAAGCTGGCCGCGGCGCAAATATTTCCTAATCTCGGCGGCGGCATTTTTAATATACGTAATATCCGGAATTTTATACTTATCAAGCGGCGTAGGAACGCAAATAATGATCACGTCCGCTTCCTTGAACAAAGAAAGATCACTGGACGCCTCGAATTTCCCGCTTGCAATGATCTTTTGCAGATCTTCGTTTTTTACGTCCTGGATATATGATTCACCGCGATTCAGTTTATCCACGCGATCCTGCTGGATATCGAGCCCAAAGACCCGCATACCCACATTCGCGATCTCCACCGCGTGCGGCAATCCTACATATCCCATTCCCACGATCGCCACTTTGGCGGCTTTGTCATTGATCAATTCTTCCAGATTCATAATATTTATATTTTTAACTCCTCCTTAAAACAAACTGTTCAATTTATTGCGAGTCGATTGGCCGACGTATCCGGTGCCTTTCCTTAATCCCAGCGGCGTCAATATCGCTGACGAGTATTTTTCCTGGAAACGAATCACCGCCGACTGCGTGTCATAGGAAAATCTGCCCGATACCGCTCCCTGGGGATAGATCGACGTGCCTTGGGCTTTTAACAATTGCTGCAAGCAAAATACCTGGCTGTAGTTTTCCACGCCAAAATACAGGTCGGCGGTAATTGCCTTGCAATAATATCCGCCCGCGGGCGCAACGGGCTTTAAAGGTGTTACCGACTGGCCCAGGCGCACCGCCAGAACCGCTTGCAGCTCGGCGATCTGTTTTTTTAAATTTTCGATCTGCGCCAAGAGGATCGATTGTAAATTCTGCGTATTGCCGGTATTCCCCGAACCCGGCGTGGCTCCGGCCTTCGGCGTGATCGCCACTTTGAAAGAATAAGGCAGCTGGCCCGCCGCGTAATTATCGAATCTGGCGGTCTTACCCGACGCGAACGGCATTAATGTCAGCGACGAGTACTGGCGCCCAAAATCAAGCAGATTCAACGTTGCTTTTCCTTCGCTATCCACCGTTAAATCCCCCACTTTGCATTCGCCTTCGCCGGTATAGCAAAGCAAATAAGGTACTATGAATTTCGATGCCGCGCCGCTTGAAAATTCCAAAGACAAATTACCATTGCCGCCCACGATCTTTTGCCATCCTCCGGAAAAATAATCCGCGTTGTACATCACCGAAAGCGACACCTGATCGGAATTCGGCAGATAATTAATACGGGGCGCGATATTAAAATCCGCTAAACCGGGAAATTTATAACAATATTGCGTTCCAAGATTGCAGTCGTTAACGGTCAGCGCCACCAGCCAGTTACGGAAAACCCGGGTAAAATCAATGCTCAACCCCCTTTTTTGCAACGCGTAATTTATGGAATCGATACCGATTTTATCGCTCGCCATCGAATCGCTAAGGATATTTATGCCATACTGGTCGACGATATATTGTAAAAACAAATGCGCCGCGCCATAATTGGCCGGCTTGTTCGCCCACACCACCAGGCTTTTTGACGAATCCGCGGAAAACGACCTTACCCGCTGTTCGAAATTACTGCCCGCGTAAGGATTATCGTAACCAAGCACGGTGGATGAATAATCGGCGCGCGCTTCGTTCAACCAAACATCATCGGCAATATTGCGGAGGCGGTCTTTTTGGTTGAAAGTGATCAAATGCGTAAATTCATGCGCCAAATAAGCCTTTGCCAACGGCGCGTCAACAAAACGGGTATTGAAATAGATCATCTCCCTCTCATTGGAAACCGGCACCTGGTATTTGGAATAGCCGTCGCCGGTATTTATGTAACCGCCGGCATCCTTAACCATGGGGTGGATAAGTACCGTGATCTTCCCGTCGCGGTTCACCGCGGGATTCACGTCGGTGCCGTACAATGCCGTAAGTTTGGGATAAATATTCCTGACGAATTCCGAATCCAGCCCCTGGAAAATACCGTTGTATCTCGACTGGTCCCCGGCCGCCAGCGCGCCCCACCATTGGTCATCGGTATAGAAATATATTTTATCCCCGGCCCAAACCAAAGTCGCCGGCAATTTAACCCGTCCGGCGGAATCATAGGTTTTATCGACATTAAAGGTAGCTTTATCGCCAAAACTGTCGGCAGACGCCATAAACGGCGTAAAAAATAAAGCCAAAACGGCAAAAGCTCCCAGCAAAACCGTTTTCGTAAAATTTAAAGAATTTACCATCATTTCAATAAAAAAAATAACACCTTATAAAATTAAGGCTAACATGTATATTATATATTACAAAATTAAAAGAAACAAAAGCCTAATGCAGTTCCCCAGGGTCGCACCTTGCAAGCGTGCAAGGTGCGACCCTGATAAATTCTTAATTTAGTTTTCATTCACATTCTTCAATTTCTCGGGGCCGCTCACCGGTTTCGGATCGCTAACGCCATTCGGATCGCAGCTGATGATAATATTGTCACTTCCGCCAGCCCATAGCCAATATCGCCCCGGATCTAATTTTAGATTACCCCAATTACCCTCGCTATATGATATTTTTTGCGACACATTGGTAATTACATATCGTTGCGAATCCCAGGATGGCAATTTATCAATTAAACCAACGTAAACGCTTGCCATCCACCTATCAGGGGATAAAATTCCACTATGATCAAATTTCCGCGCTGTTATATACATATCACTGCCGTTTGTAGTAAATTCCGCAGTTAACCCGCCAACACTAGGGTTCCCCAATTCAACAGAGCTTGCGGGATTGTCAACACAAGGCGGCGACACAACCCCAACTACAGGAACGGTTAAATTTAATCTAAAAGCCCCGGACTCATAAATATACCATCCCGCCCACAACACTAGCCCGATAATCAGGGTAAGGGCTAAAATTATTTTAAATTTGGTTTTCATTCACATTCTTCAGTTCCCCAGGGTCGCACCTTGCAAGCGTGCAAGGTGCGACCCTGATAAATTCGCATTAATTGCTGCTGTTTTCCGGAACGCAATTCATAAATTCAATATCGGCATCTTTGCTTGTCCAAAGCCAATAACTCCGGCCCGGCGTTAAAAGATCCTTTAAATAATACACATCTTTATTCGCAGTAAACTTAGATACCGCATTGCTTAATATACTTTGGGAGTCGTTCCAATCCGGCAATTTGTCCATCCCGCCGATATAAACATCCACCGATGTTTCCGATCCGGAACTCCCAATATTCCGAAACGCTATACGCTGACGTAGTGATTCCTCTGCAACCGTAAATTCAGTCGATGGATGGTTTGCCGTGAAAAGACGAGATGATTTAATTGTATCCGCGTTATAATTTCCTCCGCAAGCAATTGCCGCTGAGCTTGTCGGTTCGCCAATATTGGTCGGAAGCGGGTCGCTGATAACACCGGCTTCGCAACTATAGATTGCAACATCTCCGCCACCGGACCATAGCCAATAACGCCCGGGTTCCAGGTCTAGTTTACCATAATTGCCTTCGTAGAACGATGCCTTTTTAACTTCATTGGCCACAGTACCGTCTTGCCGCCTCCATATTGGCGGCACATTCGCAAAACCAACATGGATAGTTTCAAAATATCTATTGGGAGTCAGGATACCGCCATGTTTAAACCGGCGCGATATAACATATATCGGGCCGCCGCTTGTGGTAAATTCCGCAGTCGGGCCGCCCACGACCGGAGAACCCAATTCAATTGCGCTTGCCGCCTTGCAAGGTAGCGATTTAATGCCATTCTGGCCTTCAAGCCATTTATTGACTAAAAAAACAAGCCCGACAAAAAGGATGAATATAACTATTAACAGCTTAACAACAAATTTAATTTTGTTATTAGTTTTCATTCACATTCTTCAGTTTCTCAGGGCCGCTCACCGGTTTCGGATCGCTAACGCCATTCGGATCGCAGCTGATCAATAAGATATCTGTGCCAGTACTTGACCACAACCAATAACGCCCTGCAGGCAACTTCAATTCACCATATGCGCCTTCTGTTACACTTATAGCTTCAACAGTATTACTTATTATGCCGCTTCTTTCGTTATATGTTGGCGGCATTGCAACATCCCCAACGTTAATTGCCGTTGATCCTCGAAACGAGCCAAAAAGCCCGCCATGATCAAACCGGCGCGCGGTAACATATATTGTACCGCCTGACGTAGTAAATTCCGCGGTTGGATTTGTCCGATAAGGACTCCCCAACTCAACAGAACTTGCGGGATTGTCAACGCAAGGTGGCGACACAACCCCAACTACAGGAACGGTTAAATTTAATCTAAAAGCCCCGGAATTACAAATATACCAGCCCGCCCACAGCACCAGCCCGATAATTAAAGTAAGGGCTAAAATTATTTTAAATTTGGTTTTCATATTTATACATTTTAGCATTATTATTACCCATACCAATTATTTTAGCCCCACACTTACCGTCTGCGCCGATCCATCGTCAAGCTTCGCGCCAATGCGCCAAAAATAACCGGGGGCAAAGCCCTTTGTTCCCCAATTAAAAATATACTGCTTAGAATCAACGTCATAACGGAAATTGCTCCCGCTGGTTATAGGGTCGGTATAAACGCTTTCATCGATTTGAGACGAAGTTAAATTACCCTTTACCGGCGCGATCCATAATGGCGCGCTACCCGCCTGAACCGCAACGCCATTATAATCTTTGATCTGAAATTTTACCGGAACAGTACTACCCCCCTTAAAAATACTAGCCGCGCAGCCTGAACATATTTGATGCGCAGTATCGTTGATCGGCTGCAAGAATCCATAAAACCTATAAATAACCTTATAAGTTACTATTTTAGTGATCGCATTGCCGACATTATCGGCAGCATTAATGGAAAACGTATGAGTTCCCACGCTAGCGGTATCAATATTCTCGCCATTGGCAACCGATCCGGCGCAAGAAGCAAGGCCGGAACCGTTATCGCCACATTCGTAATTGGCCGCAACCGGTTGGTTTAAAATGTACGTTTCCATTTCGACCGGCTGGGTAACCACAATGGCTGGCGGCGTTGTATCGATATTAAAACTGATAGTCTTTGGCTCCTCTTTATTACCCAATTTATCACCCGCCAAAAAGGTTAGCGTATGCCTCCCCTCGCCCGCCACCGCAATAGTCGTTGTCGCGCCCTGCACCGTGCTGGTAGCGTTGTCATCCAGACGATAACTAAGAGAATACACCCCCGCAGGTATCACGCCTCCTTGCGCCGAATCCTGCGCAAGTAGCTCCATTGTCGCATTGCCCTGATAAAAATCCTGATCCGCCACCAACCCGTTGATCTTAACGCTTGTTAACGGTGGAATAATATCCTTCGCCGCGCTGCCCGCAACTTCAGAAGTCGGTTCCAACACCTCACCCCCGCTTGTTATTATTCGCGCGCCGTTGCTGTCAATCTCCAAATTACCACTAAAATCAGGTGTTACAGGTATATCATTAAATATCTGTGCCGATTTTGCTTCATCTCCTTCTATTTTTTTGTCAACAAGAGTAAACGTCCCGCTGCCGGTACCCCGTAGACTGATCGAGTATACCTGGCCATCCCCATTTGGCAAAAATAAATACTTATGGCCGTCAACAACATCAAAACTGGCACCCGGTATCTCCTGAATGATATTTCCATATTCATCCAAGCCTAAACGTAAATTCTTACCACTATCAATTTCGGTGACAAAAATATCAACCGGACTTTTTACGATAATATTGTCGCCAGTTATCTCGCAAAGTTCATGATTGGCAACAAAATATTCATGCGTAACCACGTTTGAAAATTCAGGATAAACAACGCTAGCAACAATGCTCACAATTTTTTGGCGTATACCGTCAGCACTAGGCATCTGCCCATGTTTTGCCAATGGCGCATAGAATTGTTTATTGCCATCGGCTGGAATACTGTCGGCACTTTCAAATGGCACGGTATCATCACCGGAAATAAACTGCTCATCGTCAATATAATTACCATAAGTTAACCGATCCTCATCTTGAGCATCCAAAAGCCCATGGTAAGTACCCAATTTACAACCAACGATATTGTAAGTTTCAATTCCTTTTGTTCTGGTATCGAATAAATCAAATTCAAGCGAATGTAAAATATCGGCCTTTACAACAGCTTTATAGTTTGTTCCAAAAGCAGACAAATGAACCATTGTTTCTTCATAATTTAAATTTTGAGTCTTTCCGCCATCATAACTATAAGGTCTGATCTGCAAATACGTATCTCGTTTTGTAAAATAAGTCTTGCTGGGAAGCAGATCATAAACCACGGGCATATTTTGGCTGATTTTTTTCATTTCGTCGGAATTTAAACCAGCTATATTGAAATCATGCCCCCTTAGCAATGTTTTTGCCGCCACTGGCGATCCTAAATTTGGTACGCCTAAATAAACTAATTTATCAATTTTAGGATCATTATTTTCAATGATGTATTTTTTAACAACCAATCCGCCCAAGCTATGCGCAATCACATCCACCTTATCCGCACCGGTCTGCGCCAGGATTTGATTAATTTTTTCTTTAAGTAATGTCATATTTGTTCTCACTTCGCAAACACCATCCCTTTCCGGATATATTCCGCTTACCCCATATCGCCAATCATAAGGGAAAGTAAAAAAATCTTGGTTTTCAACATAACCTTTTGATGCAAATTCATCAACAAGCAATTGAGTGTAATCTTTTCTTATTCTAAGAAATTGTTTGAATTTAATAACTTCTCCCAAAATAAGACCTTGGTTAGAGGCACTTAAATATTGATTAAAAGATAATTGATCAAGGAAATTATCGAAATAGCTTTCCAGCCTTAAAGGATTAACAATCCTATCGGCGTCTAGCCAAATTACACTATTGTCCAAATCATTAATTTCCGTACCCAACAATCCAGGCACAAACAGCACAGGATTCTTTACTGACGCAGATGATGGCAAGGTGGAAAAAATATCTTCTTTAACTAATTGCCCACCCCAAACTTCATCGGCATGGCAAATTACCGCTTCTATCGGCAAATTAGGCAAGAAACTTGAAGAGTCTAATACATTTGATGGAATCGCAATAAATCCATAATTCCAAGCTTCATCGGCATGGCAAATTACCACTTCATCATCCAACCCAAAACCTAAAATCGTGGAATCAACCACCTCTGCGGGAATATTAACGATACCCGTTACCAACTCTTCATCCGCATCGCTTATTCTACCTTGATCGTACGCAAAAATAACTTGCGAAGGCAAAAAGACTGCAAGAAACAACAATCGGCAGAATAAGCCAAACTTCTTCATAAATATATTAACCAATTTGAGGCGTGTTTAAAAAATAATATAATTGCATCCAAGTTAAAATCGCTTCAAAAATAAGCAATAACGCCAGAATAATGATTCCGCTTATTTTCACAAGCTTATTCCTTAAAGTCGATTTTATAACGATAATCAACACTCCAATTAAGCCTAAAAATTCAATTAAAGTAAAAATAGTTCCTATTAAATTGCTATTTAATGAAGGCAACAAGTTAAATAGTAGCGGAAAATCAGAAAATTTATCAGGAAAAAGCATTACATACATAAAACTTCTTAATTCACTCCACAAAACCTCCGGAACCACAAACATTGCCAAGGATACTACGAACCAGATTTTTTGGTTTTTTGTCATTTTATTGGTTAATTTACGCTGTAAAACAGCATTGTTACTATGCTGGCCGGGTAATCGTCGTTTCTTTTATCCAGGCGGATGGTATGGCTTACACCCGCGGTAAAATCAGCGGCTAAATAATTACCATAAATGAACGGAATATCACCAATTCCGTTGATTTTTTTATTATCGATATATGCCCCTACCGCCTCACTCCAAGTATTCTGCGCGCCGCCGATGCTTGCTAAAGCATAGGACGCCAAATACAAGGTACCGGGCACCAATACGGTAAAATCATCGGTAATTGGCTCGCCATTGTAGATGTTTTCCCTGGTCAGCGTCATTTTTTTGGCATCGGGATAGGCAAAGTTGTAATATTCCACCGAAGTGACCGCCGGCGCGCCGATCTTGCTTATCGCATTCTCGATGGCAAATTTCAACAATGTATCACTTAACGATACGAATTTGCCCGTTGCCGCGTCGCGGCGCCAATTAACGATCCGGCTGGGCTCCTGATCCTTTAGGAGATAAACCACCAGCCACCCATTCGTGCCTAAATAAATGCGAAAATTTAGCTTATTATAATTGGGACCGTCAACGCTATATTCCTTAAGTCCGATCATGTAAGTCTCGCCAAACGACTCCACCGAGTCAAAAAGCGACGCTTTGGCGTTGTCGAAATTGGTTTCGGTCAACGGGTCCAGCTTCACGTACGCGGCCATACCCGCTTTATCCGCGGGAAAAGTGCCGGTTACGGTCAGCGCGCTCGCCACCGAAGGCGCGACAACCAAGGCTCCAAAAATACAGATTACGGCAAACATTTGGCAAAAATATCTTTTCATTGTTTTTATAATTTAATTATTCATCGAGGAATGGAGGCCGCACCAGGTCGATCGCGCCGTCATCTTGGTTAACAGCTTTATCGGTTGGGACAGGGTTTTCCTTACTCGCGCCATCCCCCTCTTGGCCATAGCTTGCCGCGTACCAAATACCGGCCGCCGCCACCGCGGCCAAAACGATCCATAAGATTATTTTATTCATTTTAAAGTAAAATTACATCGGCATAGCAACTTCAAGGCAGTTGTGCAAGGTCGCACCTTGCAAGCTTGCAAGGTGCGACCTTGCACAATTCGCTACTCCAAAGATAGGCCAGGGAGCAGGGTTTTTTTGTTTATGACCCATTCCTGGGTAAAATTTTTAACGCTTTCCATCCCCTTTGCAATGTCATCGGAATTGCTAAAAACTTTCCACAAAAAATCCCGTTCGGTAACCGACGGAAAATTCTTGATCCCGACACTGTCCGGATAGCTCGACCACTTATAATTATTCAAAAAATCGATCGCCATATTATGGTCCGCAACGCCTTCGTTTTTCCACCCGGAATCAATAAGCGCCACCGGGTTTGAAAAAATATATTCCGCCAGATGTAAAAATTGGCCATCACCGGCAACAAGCACCGACTTAAATCTCCCCTGGAATAGCGCGCCCATACCCTTTCTTTCATGCTTATCGTTAAAATATCCGGTATAGCTATTGCTTAGTTTTTTCATAAAAAGGGATACTCCCCCTTCGACCAACTGGCGCACGACCAGATGGTAATGATTAGGCATCAGCACAAACGCAACCACCTCAACCAAAACATTCCTCTTTGGGCTCGGCAAGTTGCTCAGGGTCGCACCTTGCAAGCGTGCAAGGTGCGACCCTGCAAAATTTCTTTGGCGGCGATCCGCGACCCTTTGGCTCATTCTCACGAAATTGGCATCATTACATTCGTATAAACAAAAAATAAAACGATAATAATCATCATCGTTTGTAAAAACATCTCTTTTTTCAACCCCGCGGTTAAAAAGGTGGTAAATCTCGCCATTGATAAATTCACGCTTCACGTTTGGCATATTCAAATAATATCAAGCGCCAAAGAATTGTACAAGGTCGCACCTTGCAAGCTTGCAAGGTGCGACCTTGTACAATTCTGAATTTTCCCCTCCCCCAAAGCAAAAGCCCTCCCCCGTTTGGGGAAGGGCTGATGTTACGCCTTGCCGAATGCAAAGCGATTCTGACCCGCTACTATTTAAGATACGTCGCCTGGCTGATCCAAGAAGAATCGCCGTTCATGTAGGTCGAGCTTAAAGTAGTAACACTGGTGGAAACATGACCCCAATGAATATGATTCATTCTTAAGTCATATGTACCCACGCCTTGAGTAGCATTGCTCACAGTGGCAGTTACCGCGAATGTCGCAGTATTGCCAGCGCTCACCTTGTAAGTCGCACCAACGGCAGTGGTTCCAGTCGGCTGAGTGAAGGTTATATCGCTAACCGCAGCCGTACCCGCAGCTGTGTTGTAATAAATCACAAACGGGACAGTAGAAGTCGACGAAACATACACATCACCCGTGACCGCGGCTACCTGCACATTGAAGGTCGCAGACATCGTTGAGCTGGCACCAACAGCATATGCATCCTTGGTAGTGCTGATGTTCGAAATTGTGAACACCGGGCCCTCACCATAGATATACGCCGCGTTGCTCGCCGCAGTACCGCTCTTTTTGGCTGTCAAAAGAGCTGCGCCGTTCGATTTCTCCGCAGTAATGTTGGTACCGGTTACAGTAGCAACATATTGATATCCATCTTCAGCGGCAACGCGAGTTGTCGCATTCACGGCGCTGAGGCTGTCATCAACCTTGATCGACAAGGTCTTGGTAGTACCCTTAGCGATAGTGTAGTTCAAGCTATCGAAAGTACCCACACCGGTCGTAGCATTAGGCGTCATCGTACCGATAACCGTGCCGGCATCGTCAACCAAATAGGCTGTGTCCGGGATCTGGTAACCGGTCGTGGCGGTAAACGCAACATCAGCGATCGAATCAACCAACAAAGTATCCTTGGTCGCTATCATGTCGAACGACATAATGGTAGCGCCAATGATATCCTCGCTGGTATCAGCAATGATATTGCGTGATTTCGGCGAATTTGAATTCAAGCTAATGGATAAAGTGGCATCAGCCGATAGCGAAGGATTGACAGTAACAGTCCTGTTGGAAGCAACCGACGCTGTCGAAGATAACATCTTGACACCACTATACTGATTCAAACCGGCCTGATCAACCGCGCGAACGCTGGTGTCAGAAGGCATGCCAACATATATTGTCGCAGCAGCTCCGTTAACCAATACACCGCTGGAAATACCAGGCAACACATCAACTTTGACGGTCAAAACCTTGGTCGCGTCCTTGGCGATCACCACTTTGCTGGTGAAACCGCTCAAAGTGATCTCGTAGTCATTGCTATCCACCTTGGAAACCGTGGTGGAATTCAAAGCGCTGGTCGCAACCTGAGTCTCGCCATCATACAAATACACGTTGGTGAAATACGAATAAGGCTGGTTGCTGAATTTCAAGGTCATGCGTTGGACATCGACATCCGAGCCGGTCGCTTTGATCTTGGCACCATAGATCGCCACCTTGGCGTCACCTTCATACAATTTCACATTGTTGGCAGGGGTCGGGTTGATCGAAACTGTGATCGCACCTTCCGCGCCATTCATGACGATACCGGTTCCGGTTGTCGTGGTGGTTCCGGTGGTTCCGGTAGTACCAGTGGTTCCGGTGGTTCCGGTCGTAGCGGTACCAGCCAACATCGCA
>Ga0247841_10006912_pt1 | contig 17168 bp, 13 predicted proteins | sample LaCruzMarch2015__2_FD_192410 | JGI IMG/M metagenome (GOLD analysis project Ga0247841, IMG submission 192410) | Freshwater microbial communities from meromictic Lake La Cruz, Castile-La Mancha, Spain - LaCruzMarch2015_18m | ecosystem: Environmental > Aquatic > Freshwater > Lake | place: Spain... | reverse complement strand
AGGGCTGCCTGTTTGAGATTTTCGTTTTCATCAGGGCAATGAAAAAATCCATCGAGATCGAATGGGACAGTCATCGAAGCGTGCGCATCGGATGATCCATTGAAGGGAAGAATGGTTCCGGAAGGAAGCGCTGCAAAAGCTCGGAAAGTGGCGCCTTCTTTTCCCACGATCAGCATCACTGCGTGAGAAAACATCCAGCCGTCTGGGTTCAGGCTGCCATTTCCGCTGGAATAGTGCCGCTGGATGATCAAAGGATCAGGCGCCGCGACCACCATGTCTGTAACGCTTTCGAGATACTCACCGGTAGAGGCATTGACAGCTCCGGCAACGATCGCGTCAGAATCAATATCATCGAGGCCGAAACGAAAACATTCGGCTGCAACAAGTGAGTGAACCAATAGTGCGAAAAAAAAGATCAGCCGTTTCATAGGATCGTCATAAATCGAAAAGGCAGAAATGGTAATGATTCTTCAAAAATAATCAAAGACAAACATCTCTTGAAGCAGATGCATTTTTGAGGATCCCTAGGCGGTCTCGGTCGGTTTGCTACGCAAACATCGACCTCAACTCTCACCCTACCACGCAAGCCAAACTGTTGGCTTGTTTCTTCCGATTTTTTCGGAGAAAAAATACGGACGCGGTCGGGCCCAATTCGTACCGCCTCTCTCCTCCCCTTCCAAATCAAAAAATAACATATACAATGAGCATAACTCGAAAAACAGTCGCTAAATGATTAAAAGACAATGGATGTAAATCCGAGAAAACTTCAGATCTTTAATCTTGATCGGGCGTTTTCCAGTGAAATGCCTTCAAGACTTCTTTGGCCATCTCCGTAATCCTTGTCCATTCTGGCGTATCGATTAACTCGGAAGACCAAGTATGTTCACTAGAAAAGGCTCTAAATTCATAATAAAATGCTGTTAATAATTGATACTGATTACCAGTAACTCCAAAGATATTATGTTTTTCAATAATCGATTCGCCAATTCCAAAAAAATCGCATACGGTGTCATCAAAATCATCGCATTCAGGTCCTTTGCCATCGACCCAAACTCTTTTTTGATATTCTTTGTTTGAAATATCATCGATAATCTTCAAAAGATTAATTAGTGCATGCTTTTTTTCTTTCTTCATAGTTGTTTGCTTATATAAACAAATTCATCGATTGGAATATGAGCCTCTGGAGCATGTCGATCAACAACCTTACCATATTTATCTAAATATTGACTGTTTTGAACATGGGAAATATATGGTTTTTGTTGGTGAGGGTATGGGCTGTGCTGTTTTCCTGGCATAATTCTTACATAAGTGTCTGTTTTTGTAGGATGAACATATTTCATCCCGGCCCCATTATCTGAAAGTTTGATTCGAAAATTTTCCGGAATGCCTTCAGGTCTTGGAAATGTTGGAATGCCACTTTGATGAATCAACTCTCGGATTTGATGTTCTGGTAAATACTTGCCTTGATAAGGCTTTAAAAATTCTTGAGCCGTTTTGAACTTTTCATTCGACTGCCAAAAATCCTGATCCTGAATGACATGTTCTTTAGAAACGGGTAATTCCTTAACACCACCCTCGATTTTCTCCCCATTTTTGAATAGGACAGGAAAATCCTCCACAACACCAGCACGGGAAGCGGACTGTGCTAATGCCTCCAGAGCAAAAGTCTGTTCGGCGATTTGTAAGTTTTTCGCAGCGAGCATGATGTCTTTAGCTCCTGTGATCCCTTTGGAAAGTACTTTGGCCGTTGCTCCGGGGATGAGGATATCTCCGCCGTATTTGCCGAAGATGTAGCCCGCTCTCTCTCCTCGCTCTCGAGCCGTGAGGTAGTTCCATTCGTTGGCAAGTTGGCAGACTTCGGGGGCAATGGATTCGCTGAGGGCAGCCCACTGCTGCGTGCAGGCAAGATCTGCTAGTGTGGCAAAGGCGCTGCATACGTTGTAACTGGTATCGATGGGATGAACGATCAGCTCCGATGCAAAGGCAGTAAGCTGGTGGCCGGATTCGACGGCGCCTATAGGCACATTTTTAACAAAGCCGATGCCAAAGTCGATGGTGTTTGATAAAACGGAAGGCTTTGGCTGAGAGGAAGCGATATATGTGCGATAGTCGTTCAAGGACTGATCGAACTCATCCAATCCCATATGGGCATAGGCGCGTTGCAAATAGAAGTCAGAATTTTTTGGATTGGCGTCAATGGCTTTGTCAAAATGTTCTACAGCCTCTTCATAATTGGATTGGCGAAGAGCTAGCTCACCCTGTTGCTGGCATATATTGGTGAGCCAGCCTCCCGGATTTTCAGAGGCGGGTTGATCGATGTAATGAATCGACTGGTCAGTATTAAAAGCCGTATCGATCGCTCCGTGTCCCGACTGGACGATTTTTTCCCAGGCGTCCAGGTGCAAAGCCGGCGGGGATGTTTCGATCGCACTATGACCCAATGACGAGCCGATCAACCGCGCCTGATCAGCATCTATTTGAGCGTTTTCATTTTTCAGAGCCGGAACCAAATCGGTTTCGCTTGCGATCGTTTGCAACGTAGACACTTGCTCTTCGACGGAGATCGTTTCTGGTTCTGGTTTTTGCTTTTTGGGGTCGGAAGAACTTGCGCCGGCAGCTGCACCGGCAGCCGCTGCAGCTGTGGATGAGGCAATGGTGATAGTGACGACAATAGCGACGGCGGCAACAAGGATAATGGTGCCCACGATGACAGCCGTTTTATGGTGCTTGATAAAGTGCTTTACATGCCTCCACTTTTTGTTGAGCCAGCCATTACAAACCATTACGTCCATGTGGCCGTTATCAATCGCCGGTGCGAGGGAAAATTCCTGCGATCCCAGAAAATAGGAGCTGGCCGCAAGCTCCGGATAAGGACATAGCATGTCCTGAATATCCATTTCAAGAATGGCCTTGTCGATTTCGAGATCATTCGGCAGCATCCCTTGACGGGACAAATAGGCTAAAAATTGTCCGATCTGATTCCAGTCCTCCGGTGTGCAAACTGCATCGAGTTCATCGTTTTCGATCTGTTCCAGCAATTCCACGATCGCATCGTAGGAAAGAACGTGGTCTTCTGTAAAGAGATGGCGGATAAACGGACTCTGGCTAACATATTCCTGAGGTATGGTCGGTGCAGCTGTTTGCGGAAGCGCAAAACCAGGAACAGTGCAGAGAAGAAGAGAGCAGGTGAATAGTCGTGAATATTTGAATAAGTCGTTCATAAAAAACAGGTTCGTTTATAAATTGGAAGAGGATACTAGAGAAGCGAACGAATTTTGTCTTGCAAATAAGACTAGCTTACTCAGAGATTCTTAGCATTGCGTCTCCTGCAGAAAAATCTACGCTCATAGATGACAGGGGTAAAGGTTTGAATTGGTTGCAGTGGCGAAAGAGATAAAATTTTCCCGAGACTCCCTTGTCTGATTCGATTGATTCTAAATGAAGAATTATCCTCAACATTGCCTGAGATTAAAGCCGGCTTTTTAGTCAATCACCTGCAACCCTATGTTGCGCAGGTATTCCCAAGTCGGGTTGTAGAACGCGGGATCTCGAGTTGGGTCATGAGAATCACCCTCCGGCACAACAATCACCATTCCTTGTCGAGCGCGAGTAAGAAGCACACGATAGGCGTTTAAGCGATAACGTTGGTCGCTTATATTTCGAATCTCTTGCCAGCGAGTGCCCCGAAAATTTCGGTAACGCCACCCATCTTTCTGATGGATTAAATCACCATCCCAGATTATCACCGTCCAGTCGAGTTCGAGTCCCTGAACATCGAATTCGTTGGCTACGTCTTCAAGATAAAAAGAAGAGCGAACATCCATTGCGTCGTTAAGGAACCAATTGCAGGGTTCGATTGTAACATCAACAGTAACTCCCAGGGGTTTGATTCGTTTAGCACCTGATGATGCCAGCAATCCGAATCTCTCACTTCCTAGAGCCCTTTCGCGCACCCATTGTTTAGCAGACACCAAAGAACGAGTAATGGCTATAGGGAAACTGTCACGAATTACAATGAGCTCGGTTCGTGCGCGATTTGCGTCTCCACTCATTAATGCTGCAATACCTTTTGAAAGATGTTCTGCACGGAACGAACGTAATGAAACTCCTAAATGCAACGAGGGTTCGATCACTAAACGCTCTTTAAGGTTTTCTAAACGAAATGTCGGCAAATAGTCCAAGATTTTATTCTCATCTGGCAGGTGAACCAACCAATCAGGAAAGTACTCATGAAGGGTGCGTAACCACTCTTCTAAACCAGCCTCACCGGTATTGATCTCCTGACCGCCACCGATTAGACAAACAATGACTGCCCAAGTCGGATGACGGTCCATGACACTGATCAAAAAGGCCGGCTCTGATTGATGAAAACCTTCTTGACCCCGCTTCCTAATCATGAAATTCGATGTTTGGGCCTGGTCCCAAGCGCGCTGAGCTTCATCGAACACCACCACATGTTCAACAGGACAACCCTCGTTCTTTTGAGGTAAGTGATCGTCTCGAAAGTGGTGAATGTTTTGAATGAAGGCGCGCACTCGACGAAGAGCTTCTCCCTTTGTGACCGGCTCACGAGTCACTTGATCACGGGCTAGGGCTTCACGGAGCACGTCTACTAAAGGACCATTGCCGGACAAAAATACTGCAGATTTCTGAAGGTCGTCTAATTCGGATTGGCATACCAGGTTTAATCCAGCAAGAGTTTTGCCAGATCCAGGAACGCCCGTAACAAAGCAAATGGCTTTTTTTCCGTTAGTTCGAGTAGAATTAATAATGCTCTTCAGGGTTATTGTTGTTGCATCCAGATTGCTGACCCCAGCTTCATGGCGAGTAATTGCAGTGACATTATGACCTCGATAAAGAGCTCTTGCGGCATCGACGATAGTCGGCGTTGGACGATAGGGCGCTTTTATCCACGCTTGATGATCTAAGTCATCACCAGAGTCTCCTTCGGTACAAGCTTGAATGACCTCCGCTAAAGTGTCTCTGTTAGCACGTAGCGTAGAACAAACATTATCACGTCGTTTCGCAAGTTCGTTCTTATATGGCGGAGCTTCGGTTGCTACAAGAATCGGCGAAATGGCAATCTCGTGACTGCCCTCATGAAAGTTTCTCAAATCAAGAGCATAATCCTCAACCTGAGCAATTGCCGCACGCTCGTAATTGCAGGCATGGACTTTGAACTCAAGCACAACGACCCTATTACCGATGAGCAGGACGTTGTCAATTCGCTTTCCTATGCGAGGAATGTGAAACTCAAAACAAATAGTGCCTTCAACATTAATCAAAGACCTTTGGAGAATCTCAATCTGCTGTAACCAAGCATTGCTTTGTAGTGACGTAAGATCACCATTTTGATAGCGAGCGAGGTGACCCAAAATAGTTTCTGGATTTTCTGTTAAGAACGAACCTATGTTTTTAGTATACACGACATTTACCTTGAGAAAAGAAAAAAAAGATATTACCGGCGAAAAAGCCAACAGATAGTGTAACTAATCAAAACAGAAAAGAATACTTAAACAATAAACCATCAACAACATAAAATTATTAATAATCACTTCTAAACATGCTTTCAGCTCATTCTACAATTCTAACCCAACCATTTACATAAACGACTCTATCTATATATTTCTCAAATAAATCCAATAAAATCAGCGATATACATTTCATGATAAAAAAATCATGAATGAACTATAAAGATTTAATAGTAAATTTTTCGGAGAAAAAATAATGATTGTAGGATCCCCTCTCGGCGAGCTTCGCTCGCTCTCCCGGGGCGGCGGTCTCGGTCGGTTTGCTACGCAAACATCGACCTCAACTCTCACCCTACCCCGCAAGCCAAACTGTTGGCTTGCTTCTTCCGATTTTTTCGGAGAAAAAATACGGAAGAGGTAGGATTCGAACCCACGAACCCCTCGCGGGGTTTCCTGTTTTCAAGACAGGCGCATTCGGCCACTCTGCCACTCTTCCGTGAAAAAAAACTGATTTCAAATATTGTATCATTCCTATGGAAATTGAGAAAGAAAACGAAGATCATTTTGCCAAAACATTCGAATATCTCGAATATCATGCTGCAAAATTGTAGGCCGCTCGATTCCCATTCCCCAAGCAAAACCACTGTATTGTTCTGGATCGATATTCCCCTTCTTCAGCACATTCGGATGGATCATTCCTGCACCGCAAACCTCTAACCATCCCGATTGCTTACAAAGGCGGCAGCCTTTGCCACGACATGCCGTACATCGCACATCAACCTCGAGGCCTGGTTCGACGAAGGGAAAATAACTCGGTCGAAAACGCGTAACCACCTTCTCTCCCAAAAGCTTACTCCAAAACTCGTCCATGGTCGCAAATAGATCGGCAAAAGAGACGTTCCGATCGATATAAAAAGCTTCGAGTTGGTGGAAAAAGACATGTGATCGGGCTGAAATCGTCTCATTTCGAAATGTACGTCCCGGAGCAACGATTCGTAAAGGAGGTGAAAACTCTTCCATTGTATGGATTTGAACGTTGCTTGTATGAGTACGCAGCAGCCATTCGTTATTTAAATAAAAGGTATCCTGCATGTCGCGGGCCGGATGATCCGGAGCAAAATTGAGCGCTTCAAAGTTGTAATAGTCAGTGTCAAGCTCAGGACCCAGGCGCACCGAAAAGCCCATTCCCATCAAAATCTCAATGGTACGATCCATCGTTTGCATGACGGGATGCATACGGCCTAGATAATGACGACGGCCAGGCAATGTGGGGTCAATTGCTTCTTGCGACAGCCTCTCATCCATTTCTCGGAGCTTCATCCGGCTGAGATTCTCATCGCACAGCGCAATGAATTCTACTTTCAGATCGTTGATCTGTTTGCCATGAGCCGGTCTCTCTTCAGGTGAAGAGTTCTTCAGCTCAAGCATCAACGCTTGAACAGGGCCTTTCTTTCCGAGAAACTTTACTTTGATATTCTCGAAATCTTTGAATGAAACGGCATCATTCAGTTCAGCAAGAAATTCTTGACGCAACTGCTTGATTTTGTCAGAAAGAGACATTCGACCTACAATTCGAAGTGCACACAATCCAGGCTCGGATGAAGTATCCGAACCTAGAAGATTTATGCTGCTAAGCCTTGCTTCGCTTTGTTAGCGATAGCACTGAACGTTTCGGGATCGCGAATCGCCAAATCTGCCATAATTTTTCGATCGATTTCACAGCCGACTTTTTTCAGGCCGTGAATCAATTTACTATATGAAAGACCGTTGATCTTCGCAGCGACACCGATGCGAATCGTCCAAAGCCTTCGAAAATCGCGCTTGCGCTGTTTTCGGTGCAAATAGTTGAATGCCAGCGCAGACATCAAAGCGTCTTTGCTGAGTTTTAAGTGATTTTTGCGATCGCCATAAAATCCCTTGCAGCGCTTCAGGAGTTTTTTTGTTCTTTGGCGAGCGGCAACTGCATTAGTAATTCGTACCATGGTTATACGCCCATCATGTTCTTATACATTTTCAATTGGCCTTCATCGACGAGACGTGACTTGCCCAAGCTTCTTTTTCGCTTAGCGCTTTTCTTCGTCAACATATGGCGGCGTCCGGGGCGCATTCTTTTCAGTTTGCCTGTCCCAGTTACGCGAAATCTTGCTTTAACTGCTTTTCGGGTTTTCATCTTCGGCACGGCTGCTATCTCCTTGCTCAGCTCGTTTCGGTGGTAGTTTAGGTCTTTTGCCGCTCGGTGCGAGCGTCGTAGACATCGATCGTCCCATTAGTTTTGGAGGCATCTCAAGAGCCGCAATATCGGCGAGTTCCAAACAAAACTGATTAATTACATTTTCTCCTCGCTCAAGATGGAGCATTTCACGTCCACGGAACACACAATTGATCCGTACTTTGTCGCCCTTGAGCAAGAATTCACGCGCATGTTTGACTTTTGTCTGGAAATCGTGTGTATCAATATTCGGCTTGAATTTGATTTCCTTCACCTTAATCTGAACTTGCGACTTTCTGCTGTCTTTTTCCTTTTTCTGTTGGAGATAGCGAAACTTTCCGTAATCAATGATCTTCGCAACGGGCGGCTTAGCTGTCGGAGCAATTTCAATCAGATCTAATCCGTATTCTTCCGCTTTCGCTAACGCTTCGCGCAGGGTTAAAATCCCTAACTGTTCACCATCTTCCGTAATTACACGCAGACGCTCTGCACGTATTTCCCTGTTAATTCTCAATCAATTCTCCTGCTATCACTTGCAGTATCAATTAGATTATGATCATCTAACCTTCCGCTTCGATTTTCGACGCGCTGATTAGAAGCTATCCAATCTTCATCATTTTCTAACACAAGAGCCAGGTTTCTTTCAACCCACACCGTCAAACAAATCACGCCTTTTCGGCGCAACTCTTGTATTGAAGCTACGACCCATTCACATTGGAGAGAATCTCTTACAAGAAACTCCAGTCTCGGCTCGTCGCTATTCCCCCCTGAATCCGCTTTCCAACCCAGTTGAAGTAGAGCACGGTCAAGCGCCCCCTCTTTTTGCTTTTTGCCAAAATAGCGGATACGAAAGGTAAAGCGCAAAATAGTAAGAGATTTATGAACGTTTTGCAAGAACGAAATGCAGTCTCGTTCATTATCACCAAAAGAATTGACTTGCAAGACCAGGGAATTATAGTGATCCAGCAGTCCGCGCACATGAGCCGCGCTCTCCTCATGCCTAAGAAACTGCATGATAGGAATTTTTTTTCTACTCTCCGAAATTAACCTCTGTTTATTCTCGCTACCCTCTATTTCCATAGCGATCGGCGAAAAATTTTCTCGCCAAAGAGCGGCCAACTTCCGTCGAGCGTCAAGTCCTGGCGTCAACCAGATCCTTTCCCCCTCAACCGTTTCCCAGTATCCCCGATCGATTCCTCGACCTTCATGATCCACTTCGGGAAATCGCTTCCATCGCTGAATCTGAGATCTCAATTCTTCCTTTGATAAGGCGGCGATTCCAAAAATCCGATAGCAACCCCTTCCCAGCTCTTTCCGATCCAATAGCCGCAAAATCCCCGCCTCGCCTGTATGGCGCCCGCAAGGATTTTCGCATAAGTCCACGAAAGACCCCATCTGAACCAATCGAACATAACCTTCCTGATCTAACGCCTGGGCTGCGCGCTCGATCTGGCCTGATTTTTTCAAAAATTCCGATGCACAGAAAGGCACCATTTCCATTCGTCGAATCTCGCGTTTTTCCCGTACAATTTGACGAATGCGCTCTTCAAGCTGGATGAGAATTTCCGAAGAAAAAGGATGTGAAAAGGTAAAATCGCAGAAAAAACCACCAAATGCCTCTTCGACGGTTAAAATCGTCAAACCGGGAAGGCATTCAGAAAGTGCTGCCGCGAGAATCCGCGACGCTAATGTTTGTAAAAAAGGATGATCTGTCATGTATTGGGATATAGTTGACTCGAACAACCGACCTCCACGATGTCAACGTGGCGCTCTAACCAACTGAGCTAATACCCCTAACGAAAAAAAGAAATGATACCTCAAGCGTCAATAGAGAACAACACAAAATTCTCGCCCCGATCCTAACATGAAAAAACCTATAAATTGATACTAAAATTTTAGCTGTAAAGAAAGTAAAAGCTCGTTGAAAGATCAATCCTTTTGGGTATGCTTAGTGTTCTTAAATCAATGAATCGAATGGAAAAAAGACACTCACCCCATCTATCGTTGGCGCATGCTTACTGGAAAGAGCTTCTGTGCGCGGGCGGCATAGCAATCGATGCCACCTGCGGCAACGGCCACGATACAATGATCCTAGCAGAGCTTTTATTGACATATCCCGAAAGCCTGTTATTCGGCCTCGATGTACAGCAAAGCGCACTCAACAAGACCTCTGCGCTTTTGCAGAGTGCGATTCCCGCATCGCATTTCGCTCGAGTCTCGCTTCATCAACTCTGCCATGGAAATATTGATCGCCTTCCCCTCCCCGCTTCTCCCCGGCTGATCGTCTACAATCTCGGCTATCTCCCCGGTGGCGACAAGACAATCACAACCCAAACACCCACGACTCTGCAAAGCCTGCAAAAAGCGACAGATCTTTTAGCGCCGCATGGCGCGATCTCCATAACCTGTTATCCCGGCCATCTCGAAGGAGAAAAAGAAGAGAGCGCGATCCTCAATTGGGCGCGGCAACTTCCCCATGCAAAATGGCAGATCTGTCACCATCGCTGGGTCAACCGACAAGCTTCTCCTTCTCTATTTTGGATTTATTGTTAACAGCCGCCGAACATCATTCATAATAAAAAAACTTCCGCAAATAACCGTCGGTTCATGAAATTGGATTGCGTCTTCAAGTGATAAAGCATGATAGGCTTGAGTAAAACCGTTTGATCGAAGTTGGTTGAATAAATCGCAAGCCGACAAGAGCCGTGCATGATCGTTGGAGACACAAGCAATCCGGATGGGAAGATCCCCTAACTGACGTACGCATTCTGCCGCGTTTCTCTCTTTACTCATCGCCAAAATAAAATGAAACCGTTGACCGGGGTAGTGCCATTCCAAAGCTTGTCTGAGATGAGCAAAACCATCGGGATTATGAGCCACATCCAACACAATCGGACGAGGATCGACAAGCTCGAATCGGCATGGAGGACGTCTTTGAAGACCAACAGCAATGGCAGACTCGGGAACATTCAGAGCTTCAAGCGCAGCGCGAGCGGTTGCATTATTTTCATGATCGTAAAACCCTCCAACTTCAGGAGCTAGAATCGCTTTTCCTCGGGCTGCATCGAGAATCGGAGCCAATCTCGCTTTAGATCCCAGGACGACGGGAACGCCTTCTTTAATAATGCCGGCTTTCGCATTTGCGATTTCTTCCAAAGTGCATCCCAGAATATCGCAATGGTCGTATTCGATCGAAGTGATTACCGAGAGTTTTGGCACAATGACATTCGTTGCGTCGAACTGTCCACCCAAACCCACCTCGATCACAGCCATGTCGATTTTTTGAGCGGCAAAATATTCGAAGGCAAGAGCCGTCAGCAAATCAAAATAAATCGGCGTAAGCCCTCTTTTCTCAATCATCGCAAAGAGCTTGGGAAGATACCCCGTGACGAACTCTTCATCAATCAATGCCCCATTGACCTGAATGCGTTCGCGATAGGTAGAAATATGCGGCGAAGTATAAAGACCCACTTTGAGTCCGGTTGCGCAGAGAGCCGATGCGATCTTGAGCGCCACAGATCCTTTCCCGTTAGTCCCCGCGATATGAATCGAGACAAAGCGTCTATGAAGATGCCCCTGCCAGGCATCGATACTGTGCATCGTCAAAAGATCTCTTTTAGATGTTGAATGAACGGCGCACGAAAAAAGGCGCTGAACCCAATCAGTCATCGTCTGGCAATCTTTCGAAACATCTCTTCGTCTACCCATGAAGCGCCGATCGGAATATAAGGGCGAAGGCTGCCATGATAATCCGACCCGCCGGTAATCAGCCAATTTCGCTCGCGGGCGATTTTAATCCACGGCGTTTCCTGTTCTTTCGGAAGCCGACTATAATAACACTCAATTCCATCCCAGGGAAGGCACAGAATTTCCCGCAAAAATCGTCCGCGTTTTAAAAAATGGGGATGAGCCAACACAGCAAGACCATTTTCCCGATGAATCGCATGGATGACTTCATGGGGAGCAAATTTTCCGCCCGTAGCATAACAGCTGGCATCGTCTTTCAAATAACGCTCAAAAGCTTCTTGAGTTGACGCAACGGCTTTCATTTTCAACATCGCCGCAGCGATATGCGAACGACCTATGATTTGCAAGGGACCGCGCGATTTGAGCTCTTGCTCGTCGATATCAATGCCTTTCTTTTTCAGTTTTTCTAAAATCCGACGATTGCGCTCAATTCGGCGCTCCTGGACCTGAGTGAGAAATTCCTGCAAATGCTCATCAAAAGCATAGGCCAAAATGTGGACAGTCAGCCCTTGCCATTCCGATGAAATCTCAACGCCCCTCAATAATTCCAGCTGAAGTTCCCGGGCTGCTGCAAAAATCTCCGGTGTATATGCCTGAATGGTGTCGTGATCGGTAATCGACAATCCCGACAAATTGGCCGCCTTCGCCAAATCCAAAATTTTCAATGGCGTATCCGTCCCATCCGAACAACAGCTATGAATATGCAGGTCCGCTCGAAATTCATTATTCAAAAGGCACCAACCGCACTTCGTACTCCAACCTAATTTTTGTTTTTTCATAAACTTGCTGCTGCACTTGCTGGATCAAGGCCATCACATCAGCACTCGAAGCTTGCGAAATATTGACGATGAAATTGGCATGGATCCTGGAAACCTCCGCGCCGCCATATCGAAGTCCTTTTAAACCGCATTGATCGATCAACGCTCCTGCGGACAATTCTTTCGAGGGATTGCGAAAGACACACCCTGCGCTCTTTTCATTATATGGCTGGCTTGTCATACGATAGTTGATATAAGCGAGTTGATTTTTTCGTGCATCGTTATTTTCTGTTAGCTTAAACCGTGCAGAAAGAATCGCCCCGCGCATCGATTGGAAAGAAGACTCTCTGTGTCCAAAGGCCATCTGCTCGCGCGAAATGATTTTATCCCCGCAGGACGGATCAAAATAAAGAACCTCTTCTATGACTTGGGCTGTTTCCTGGCCATTTGCACCTGCATTCATATAGATCGCGCCGCCGACACTCCCCGGAATCCCTGACGCAAACTCAAGTCCCGATAAACCTCTCTTGGCCGTTTGGGAACCAAGCAGGGAAAATGAATACCCCGCGCCTATAGACACGCAACAGCCGTCATAGTTACAAAAATCAATTTTATTATGGATCACCAGGCCGTTAAAACCCCGATCATCAAAAAGACTATTCGATCCTTTTCCGAGAATAAAATAAGGAACTTTGTGAACCAAAGCCCACTCGATCGCTTGCTGAATTTCAAAAATTTGCGAAACTTCCAGATAAAAACGAATCGGACCGCCGATCCCAAAAGTCGATAGTTCTTTTAAAGAATGGCCGTTTCGGAACAGTTCTTCGATGCGCATGGAGAACCTTTGTAGATAGAATCCAAAATCGCGTTGACAAAGTTAGCGCTTTCCGGAGTGCCGAATTTGCGGCACAGACGAATCGCTTCAGCAATCGCTACCTTCTCGGGAATGGCGTCATCAAAACAAAGCTCGTAGATTCCTAGACGCAAAATATTTTTTTCGACTCGGGAAATACGCTCAAACTGATATTCGCTTGAAGCAGGGCGAATCCGTTCATCGATTTCATCTTTCCGACAAAGAATGGCTTTTGCTCTCTGATTGGCTTCGTTTGCTGATTTTTTTGTAATCTTAAGCTCATGCATCAGCATATCAATCACATCTGCATCTTCGCTATAACCAAAATCATAGGAATATAGCATCTGAAAAACCATCTCGCGAAACTTTTGTGCGGGCAAGCCCATAGATTAACTCCAAGTGCGACAATTCTAACATATGCGAGCTGAATTGCAAAGAAACGAATTCACCGTCATTGCCCTAAGGAGACTAAACTTTTCTTGAACTGTTCCTAAAATATTGATAATGTAAAATTTCCTTTACTTGGAATGAATGTGCTCGGCGTATTTCTCGATTCAGAAACGAATGGTCTTAATTCGCATATCCATAAAATATTGGAAATTGCCTTTAAAATCGTTGATTTACAAACCGGAGAATTAAAACAAGAGTACCAAAGTCTCATTATCCAGCCATTTGAAGCGTGGGAAAAAAGCAATCCTGAAAGCCTTCGAATCAATGGATTTACATGGGAAGAGGTAAAAAAGGGACGTACTGTGAGCCATGTGTCCCAACAGATTCTCGATCTTTTTTCTCAATGGAACATTCGACGCAAAGAGGCAGTTTTTATCTGTCAAAACCCTTCATTTGATCGCGTATTTTTTTCTCAAATCATTGACCCCGACACCCAGGAAATGCTGAATTGGCCGTATCATTGGCTCGATCTAGCCTCCATGTTTTGGGCAGTCTCAATGGACAAAGCCATTCGCAATCAGGAACCGTTCCCTTGGGAGCTCCATTTTTCCAAGGACGCGATTGCCGCACACTATCATCTCCCGCTAGAAGAAAAACCCCACCGAGCTATGAACGGCGTCAACCACCTATTTCTTTGCTATCAGGCAGTTGTTGGGTTTCCTTCTGCTCTATCCTGAGTGTTTCATCCTCTCAAGTGCAATGACTGTTTCTTCGCCGTTGAGATCCCATAACGATCCCTCAACGTCTCCAAATTGCACATCGACAGCGAGTACTTCGTTGCGAATCATCTCGCCATAGCGCTCATAGCACTTTTGAACGCGCGGAGTCGTCTTCAAACGGATCCGAATTCGATCCGTGACTTCAAAATCCAAATCGCGCCGCATGGTATTGATCTTGTTGACAATCTCACGAGCGAGCCCCTCTTCGAGGAGTTCATCATTGAGTGTCGTATCCAGAGCAACAGTCAATTCGCCTTCATTGCCGGCAGCCAATTTTTCTTTGACTTTGCGCTCAATTTGAACGTCTTCATTCGTTAATTCAATCGCTTCACCGTTGACTTGGATGATCACTGAACATCCCTCAGCCAAACATTTCATTTGGGATCGATCAAAATTTTGCATCATCTTCTGAACGAGAGGCATCAATTTTCCGATCTTCTTTCCCAACACAGGAAAATTAGGCTTGGCAATCCACTGAACAAAAGCGCCCTCTTCATCGTGAAACTCGATTGATTTGACATTCAATTCATCGGCAATCACTTGAGATTGTTTTTTGAGCGCATTCATCAATTCAGAATTAGAAGTAATCACATGCGCTTTTAAAAGAGGTTGGCGCACTTTCAGCTTATATTCCTTGCGAATGGAATGCCCCAAACTAACAGCCCGTTGCGCGGATTCAACTTCATTGAGCAATTCACGATCATAGGTGGCATCTGCGGTCGGAAAATCACACAAATGAACCGACTCGGGCATATCGTGCGTGCGCAGCTGTCGATAGATCGCATCGCTCAGGAATGGAATAAACGGCGCTGCCGTTTTGACTAGATTGAGCAAAACCGTATAGAGAGTCGAAAAAGCCTCGCGGCGATCCACAGAATTTTCATCCGCCCAAAAGCGGCTGCGATTGCGGCGAATATACCAATTCGTCAGCTGATCGATCATATTGGCCATCGGTTCAATCGCTTTGTCTAAAAGATAGGCATCAAGCGCTGACGTCACATCGCAAACGATTTTTTGGGTCAAAGTCAAGATCCAGCGATCGATCAAAGCGGCCGGAGGATGATCCATCGGCTCCGGTTTCCATTGATAAATTTTCGCGTAGGTCGAAAGAAAGACAAATGAATTCCAAAGCGGAATCAAAACCTGCCGTAATACGTGCTCTACTCCCCTTTCCATGAAACGCAAATCTTCCGCACGCACAGCAGGGCTTTGCAACATATAAAAACGCACGGCATCCGCACCGTACTGATTGATCAAGAGTTCCGGATCGGGATAGTTTCTAAGCCGCTTGGACATCTTATTGCCATCCTCGGCTAGGATGATCCCGTTGACGACCACATTTTTGAATGCAGGCTGATCAAAGAGCGCAACCGACAGGACTGTTAAAGTATAGAACCAGCCGCGAGTCTGATCCAGTCCCTCAGCAATAAAATCAGCGGGAAATCCGGCCTCTGTGAGAGCTTTATTTTCAAACGGATAATGGTTTTGAGCGTAAGGCATCGATCCCGATTCGAACCAGCAATCGAACACCTCCGGAATCCTGCGAAAGATTTTACCCTCTTTTTCAAAGGTCAAATCATCAATAAAATGTCGATGGAGATCAGTAACTTTTGTTTTCGTATGTTTTTCAATATCGTGTATCGACCCCATCACTTCGCACTGACCATCGTCATTGCGCCAAATCGGGATCGGCGTGCCCCAATAGCGATTCCGGCTGATCGACCAGTCGCGGGCATTTTCCAGCCAGTTGCCAAAACGGCCTTTTTTAATGTGATCGGGCACCCAATAAATTTGATCATTGGCCGCAATGAGTCTGTCCTTGATTTTTTCAACAGCAACAAACCAGGTCCGCACTGCCTTGTAAATCAATGGCGTATCGGATCTCCAGCAAAATGGATAACGGTGGCGGATCGTCGCCTGATGAAAAATCGAACCCTGCTTCTTGAGATCGCGGATAATTTCCTTATCCGCATCCTTCACAAGTATGCCGGTATATGGGGGCACTTCCTTCGTGAAAAACCCGTTGTTATCGACGGGGCAAACGAGATCGATATTTTCTCTTTTGCAAACGTAAAAGTCGATTTCTCCAAACGCCGGCGCAGTATGAACAATCCCCGTTCCTTCCTGTGTCGATACGGTCTCATCGAGAACGACGCGAAAAGCACCGACCTTGGCTCGATCGGCAAAAAAACCAAAAAGCGGCGCATAGCGGCGGCCATTGAGCTTTTCACCCGCAAATCGCTCGACAACCTCATAAGATTCAGCATCTTTGAAGTTGGTTGCGAGGCACGATTCCGCGAGGATATAATATTTACTACCCTGTTTCACTTTCACATAAGTCAATTTAGGACCAACCATGAGCGCTAAATTTGACGGCAAAGTCCAGGGGGTCGTCGTCCAGGCCAGAAAATAGGTATGAGGCTCATCAAGAGCGAGAAATTGCACTGTTAGCGATGGATCATCAACTTCTTTGTAATTGAGATTCGCTTCAAAATTGGAGAGCGGGGTTCCCAACTGGATAGAAAAAGGCATTACCTTAAAGCCTTCATAGACCAGTTTTTGATCCCAAAGCTGTTTAAAGACCCACCAGACCGACTCCATGAAGGTGGGGTCCATTGTCCGATAAGTATGATCGAAATCAACCCAGCGACCGATACGATCAACCGTTTTTTTCCACTCTCCGGTATAGCGGAGAACGATCTTACGGCACTCTTCATTGAAATTCGCGATGCCGAACTTTTCTATCGAGGTGGCTCCGGACAGCTGTTGCAGCTTTTCGATCTCGTTTTCGATGGGCAATCCATGACAATCCCAACCAAATCGCCGCGGAACCCAAAACCCCTTCATGGTCTTATAACGAGGAATGACGTCTTTAATTGTCCCCGCCAGCAAGTGCCCGTAGTGAGGCAATCCGGTCGCAAAGGGAGGTCCATCATAGAAGGAAAAAAGTGGGCAGCCCTT
>Ga0247841_10006911_pt1 | contig 17168 bp, 18 predicted proteins | sample LaCruzMarch2015__2_FD_192410 | JGI IMG/M metagenome (GOLD analysis project Ga0247841, IMG submission 192410) | Freshwater microbial communities from meromictic Lake La Cruz, Castile-La Mancha, Spain - LaCruzMarch2015_18m | ecosystem: Environmental > Aquatic > Freshwater > Lake | place: Spain... | reverse complement strand
GATGATCAGGTACTGGTAATATTCGGCAGCGGAACAAAATACTGAAATAGATCGAATTGAACTCCCAATTGATAGAGACGAATAATTTACTTGGTCAAGCCAAGCTAGCTCATACCCTAGATAGCCAAAAAGAGATTGATAAAGGCCAAGAGATAGGGCAATAAGAGAAATGGGTATGACTAAATATAATACCGTCTTTACTATTTTTCTGTTTCCGAATTTCCGTCCGATAAAAAACCATACTAAAGGAATTAAGTAATAAAATAAACCAAGTAAGCCAATAATTATTCCGCCCTGCTTTGTATTGAAAGCTTGTATCGCCATGAGGCAAGCAAATAATAAGATCAGGAAATCAAGCTTAATCTTCTCCTGGATCTTGCCATTCGGGTGCAAAAGAATCAAAATCACGGGTAAAGCAGTCACGATAATCAGTGGATCTAAAGCGGGAAAACCAAAATAAAACCCGACAATCCTTCTAATTTCGCCAAGTAACGCAAGATAAATGAAGGTTAACACAATGCCGAGCTTCGGCTTGATGAGGGCAAAAAGTGACAGGAAAATACTTATTGAAAGAGCAATAAGAATATGATTTTGCATAACCTAATTTCTATCTATCAATAATTATAAAGTTTCCGGTTATCTTTGCTCTTAGTAATGACAGCACCAATTATATTAGCACCCACTTTTAACAGCAAATTCTTAACCCTCGAAATTTCATGTAGCTTGGTTCTCTCTGTCTGACAGACAAGGATTACGCCATCAGCAGCCTGTGAGATAATAGCTGGGTCGGTCACAAGTCCAATCGGTGGTGAATCAAAAAGAATAATATCAAAGCCGCCCTGAATCAATTTTTGAATAAATTCTTTAATTTTTTCCACCTGCAAGGTATCACTATTTACACTTTTACGATCATCGGTAGCTGGAATCACCCAGAGGTTATTGTACTGGGATTCATTTAACACTTCGTTGTAGGAAGCTTGCCCTGAAAAGAAATTAAATAGACCTTTTTTTCCCACAAGCTTAAATATTTTTGATGCAAAAGGGGACCGGAAGTCAGCATCAACTAGAGCAACCTTTTTGCCGGTTTCTGCGAGTAATATTGCGATATTTGTAGCAAAGAGCGATTTGCCTTCCCGTGGCTTAGAGGAGGTTATGACGATTGATTTTACTCCCTTGTGCTCATCGATGAAGGAGATATTCGTTCTTACTTCCCGCAACATTTCAAGAGATGATCTGTTTTTTTGATTGTTGATTGCAAAAAGATCATTTGCCGAGCCCTTTAATGAGCCGAAGTCTCCCAGATAATTTATATCGATCTTCTCTAAAGTGTTCCCTGATTGAATTGAATCATCGAAATAATTTATAAGGTAGATTATCAAAAAGCCGAAGAATAAAAAGGCCAATAGTGCAGCAAGCAAGTATTGCCAATTATTGTAAGAGGCTGTTTCGATGTCAGAAGGATCCTCGGCTACCGAGACACCGATTTGATTTTTTTGGTCCGTGTCTTTCTGGAGCGTATTAAGATATGAACTGATAACCCCAATAAAATTTTGGGCAATATTTTGTACATCATCAATCGAGTCGCCGGAAAAAGAAATTTCTATAATTTGTGTTCCGGCGATATTCTGTGCCTTTAGACCAGAGCTAATTTTGGCGGTTCCAACTTCGGTTTTTTCGCTTAACATCTTTATGATCTGATCGCTTGTTGCTAAAACAGTGATTGTCTTGACTGCTCTGTCGGCATAAGGAGCATCATAAACATTTGCTAGCGCCGAATTTTGGTTTGATGTTACAAAAACCTTTTGCGATGATTTATATTTGGCTGGGATTGCGGCCAATAACTGTGACGTAATAAACAAAAGGATCCCAGCGAAAAGAATAATAAACCACCAACCCTTTTTTAATAAACTAAAAACATTTACCTCTGTCATCTTCCTCCTATTTAGTATCCTTCAATTTCATAATTTTTAATTAAATATTTAAATAAAAAAGCTCCTAAAAGAATGGCAACAAGTGAAAGCGATAGGACGTAAACAAGTGAAAGTGAACTTACGGGTTGATTCTCCCAGAGATTTCTAACCAATGTAACTGCTTGATAAATCGGGTTGTAAAAGATTATGGGGCGGATAAACCGCGGGAATGATTCAATGGGATAATAGAAACAGGAGATAAAGCCCCACCCCAAAACAAAATAGTCAAATACACCATTCAGGTTTTCACTAACCAAAACTAGTCCGGCGCGGATTAGTCCTATGAACATCAACCCAAGAAATAACATAATTAAAATTGAGACAATAATAACTAGATTTATGAAGGGAATCGGAGAGATGAAGAAGGCAATTAAAATCAAGACTAAAATAGCAAATGATGCCATGACTAACTGGGAAAAGCCTAGACCAAGAACTAGTTTCATGCTGTTGATGGGGGCGACGAGAAAACCCTGAATAGTCTGCCAAAATTTTTCGTAAAAAAACTTGCTTGGGAAATCAGTCAAAGCAATAGTAAAAAGCAGTTGAAATAAACTGCCAATCATCACAAACAGAAAATAATTGCCAGAATTGAAGCTTCCTACTCCAGCTGATCCGGCAGTAAAGAAGCCATAGTAAACAACAAGAAACCAAACGGCGGTTTTTAAGGGGGAGAAAAAAAGATGAGATAGGAAAGGAATGATAAAACGGGACTCAAGTCTCAAGTCTTTCTCGGCAATCGCAAGGATCTGATTTACGATGGGAGTTATTTTATTCATTTTTCGTCATAAACTCTCATTAATTCATCTTTGGCGCGGTTGGCATCTTTTGATTTTTTGAATGCTTTTATGTCGCCGAAATAAGCCATGTGCCCCTGATTTATCACAAGCAATTTGTTGGCAAGTTCCATCACCTCATAAAGATTGTGGCTTGAGAAAACTAGGGTAGGGAACTTTTTGATGTGCCAATGAAGAATATCGGTTGAAATCGGATCAACTCCATTGGTTGGTTCATCTAAAATGAGAATTTTAGGTGAGTGTAAGATCGCTCTAGCAAAAGCAACTTTATGCTTCTGGCCCTCAGATAAGCTTTCGACATAGTTGTCCTTTTTGTCTGTGATCCCCAATTGTCGTAATAGCTCATCAATTCTCGCATTCGGATTGGACACGTTATAAAGACTTGCATAGTATTGTAAATTTTGAAGAACTGTTAGGCGGTAATAGATCAGAGTGCTTCCTAGCATCACACCAAAATTACCCCTATGATCAGGATTTAGTCTTTTGCCTTGAAAATATAATTTTCCGATTGTTGGTTGAGTCAACTGAGTAATAATCTTTATTAGCGTCGTCTTACCGGAGCCATTTGTGCCGAGAATCGCCAGATGATCACCTTCGTTCAATTCAAAATTTATATTGCTTAGCGCTGTAAACAATTTCGAGCCGTTCCGGTAGATTTTAGTGATATTTTTCCCCTCGAGCATATGGTTTATATCTTATTGCCTATTTGATTGATAAGCCTTAAATCTTTAATATTTTCAGGGACTCTTATTGTGAAAGAGGAAGTGATCTTTTCTCCAGGATTGACAATCACTAGATTCGGCAATGCCTTTTTCTCGCCAGAGAGATGTTCTCTTGGTATCATCAAGCCTCCCGACCAGTCGACTAGCTGGAAATCTTTTGGTATGAATAACCTGAAAAGATTTCGATAAACAATCGGCCGCTTACTGTTTATTGTATCAGGATTTATCGGATTGTAATAGGTCGCAGTAATCTCAAATAAGTTCTGGCCGCATTTGGAAATACTAACGTCTTTATCTATAATTAAATCCAGCTTGGATCCTATGTTGGCATCGATAATTGCAACTCCATCTGAGCCCAAATTAAATTTTCCGCCCCAACCGGCCCCGATAATTTCCTTTTGCGCGTCAACATCCAGAGAATAAATCAAAAGATTATTCGCCTCTAAGGCTTCGGCTGTTGCCAATACAAATTCTTTAGCTTTGCCGTTTTCAATAATTTTTTCTAAAATGCTTTTACCGATCTCTCCAAGGAGTGATTTCTTGTCTAGAGAACTGCTGATATATGCTGGATCGTTGACTTTATGAGTATACACAAGTGGATCGGAAGGCTCATAAATCATCTTGTTTATGAAATTTTCCGAGGTCAGCTTAAAAGTATGGCCGGGCACTTCGATTGGTCCCGAGATATCTAAGAGCTTAAGGAAATAAAAAAGATTCGGTCCGATAACGCCGTCTATCTTAATATTCGTGTTGGCCATTGAAATAAATGATAGACCTTGCTCGACTGACTCCTGAAAATCAGGCGACCAATTCGAATTCCAAAAACGCCATTCATCATCAAAAAGGTCAGCAACTTCTTTGGGCCCTCTTGTCTTTCCTGCATTCGCAAGGTCGATCCAGTAGCTATCATTTGTATTGAAGGACAAAATCTGGCCATCCTTTATACTTAATAGTCCATAAGATCCCCAAAAACCTCCGGAAGGACGGATCTCAGTATTATTCTGCATTATTACTAAGTATTTTTTTTCTTCATCGATGCCAAGAAGCTCGCTGATCAACTCCTTGGAATTGACCAAATCATCAAAATTCTTAAGGTATTTTCTCGATTGCTCATTTAGCTTTAGGGCGGGCTTTAAGGGCCTGATCAGGAAGTTAATAGCGCTAGCTTTTGAGTAAGCCTCATCAAACAGTTCGCGGTCAATCCTTTTAGCATTATCGGCCATTTTTTTGACCGCTAGCAATTGATTGATTAGGATAGCAAAATACGCAAGGAGCAAAAACAATAGGATAAAAATAGAAATTGGCAATAATCTTTTAGGCATTTGCTTCCATTATAACATCAGGATATAATTTAGCTAAATAATCGGAAAGAAGGGGCATGCTAAAAAAAATATTATTGGTGGCTTTTTTTGCTCAAGTATTTATTGTCTCCCTGTTTTGGGCTAACCAAAGAGCATCCGCAGAAGTATACGGGTATCAATTAAACGGCAATCTCCTTATCGGCGCAAAACCGGTCGGGAATAATCAAGTTGTCAGTGTGGCAGATTCAATCAATGGTAATGTAAGCCTTGAACTTGAAGCGATCCGGCCGTGGGAACCAGGGGAGTTTGATGTAGATAAATGGTACATTTCTTATGTGAGTTACTCTCGCGATAACACTGTTATCAGTTCAGGCCAGCCTGGTTATTGGCAAGAAGTCAGCCCTCTCAAGAATAAAAACAAGTATCAAACCAAACTAAAAGCTAATAATGGCGAAAAACTTGATGGCTATTATTTCATTGTCACAGCAATTGCTGAAATCGGTCAACGAAAGACCAATAAAGTTGAATTGACAATAAAAATAACTGATCCTACAGAGAGCACCTTAAATGAGAATTCAAATCTGGAGGTTCCGGTTGTGTTGAGAGAGGAGAAAAAAGATGAAGCCCCGGCAAGTTGGATCCAGGTTGGAACATTTACAAACTTGGCGAATACAACAGCTAGTACTCTCGGCAGTTTTTCGACGAACGTAAAATTACTTTTGAAAGAAAATCTGGCTATACAGGAAGAGGATGCTGACTCTGCAGTTTCTATCAGCGTGGTGAGTGTTTCTGCGTTTTCCTCGATCTGGTATGCTCTAGGTTTTCTAGGAGTAAGAAGACGGCGCACAGGATGGGGTAAAGTAGTCGATAAAGCATTAACTCCTATTCACAATGTAAAGGTTAGCCTCTTTAAAGAAGAGTCAAATCGATGGAGCAAAGTCGGAGAAACCCTCACCACAAGGAATGGCTCGTTTGATTTCAGCCTTCAGGGAGAGGGCAATTATCGTTTTGTTGCAGAAAAAGAGAATTTTCAGTTAACCTCTAACCACTACATTGATTCAAGTACAATCTATAAGATCGGTCAGGAAAAGAAACTTGCTGTTCCGATTACCCTGATCATGGTAGGCGAGCCAAAAAAAATAATCACCAAAAAAAGCTTTCATGAAAGCCCATTTCTTGTATTTATTACATTATTAATTTTAGTTTTGGGTACATTGATGTTGATTGACTCATTCTCGCGAACGATAAGCCCATCTCGATCGACGATCAGCTTTTTCTATATTGTTGCTTGGATCTTATGTCTACTTTCGATAAGACAATCGAAGAAGTACTATATAGTTTAATATGGCAGAAATAGGTTCTAGAAAAAAAATCGGCAATCAGGGCGAAGCTATTGCCGAAAGATATTTATCTGGATTAGGATACAAGATTCTTGGTCGAAATGTTCTCTTGAAAAGCGGCGAAGTTGATATTCTGGCTAAAGATAAGAACTGCCTGGTTATTGTCGAAGTAAAAACTACTTCGGGGAATAAATTCGGCCCTGCTAAGGGATACGTTAATTATCGTAAACAGCATAAGTTACGACAGCTAGCTGCATTTTATTTACAAAAATACCCTGAGCAAGAGATTCGTATTGATGTAATCGGAATTGAGCTCAACAATTCTTTAGTTTCGATCGAACATCTTAAGAATGCTGTCGGGGAGAACTATTGATAATTGAACGAGAAGTAGCTAGAATACACTCGAAATTAGCTTGGGAGAAACAAATGTCTGGACATAGCAAATGGGCGACAACGAAGCACAAGAAAGCCATTATCGACGCAAAGAGATCAAAAATTTTTACTAAAGTAGCCAAACTATTAACAATTGCTGTAAGAGACGGAAAAAGCGGGGACCCGAACTCTAACCCAACCCTCAGGATGGCGATTGAAAATGCTAGGGCTGTCTCCATGCCAAAGGATAACATCGATCGTGCGATCAAGCGCGGTATTGGTGGAGAAGACGGAGGACTCAGAATAGAAGAGGTGAACTACGAAGCTTATGCTCCGGGCGGCATCGCTTTATTGATTGAATGCTTAACTGATAATAAAAACCGGGCTTTGGCAGAGGTGAAGGCAAATTTGAATAAAGCAGGCGGCTCAATGGCAAGCGCTGGCAGCGTTTCTTATTTATTCAGAAAAGTCGGTCAGATAATCATTGATTCATCAAAAAGTGGAAAATCAAGTGAAGAGCTCGAAGAAGTAATAATCGAATCTGGAGCTTCAGATTTTTCCAATCAGGACGGCACTTTTTTAATTACCACTGAAATTAAAGATCTGAATTCGGTCGCTGATTATTTCAAAACAATTGGAATTGACATCGAAAGCGCGGAGATTGTTCAGGTGCCCAACAGCACCATCGAAATTTCAGATAATCAGGAAGAATCACTTTTGAAACTTCTCGATAACCTTGATGAATTGGACGATGTCAATAACGTCTATACCAATGCAAATATCTAAAGAAGGAAACATAAAAATATTGGGTATAGATCCCGGAAGTCATATAATGGGATGGGGTCTGATCGAAAAAAAATCAAATAGCATGATAGTTCCTCTGAAGTATGGGTGCATCACTTCTAGGCCTCATGTCTCGAGTAGCGACCTACTTTTAAATATTTCCAATGCTTTATCGAAAATAATCGAAGAAAACCACCCCGACTGTTTGGCAATAGAACAGTTATTTTTCTTCAAAAATCAAAAAACTGTGATCGGCGTAGCAGAGGCCAGGGGTGTTGCTATCTTAGTCTGTGCCCAGAAAGGAGTGCCTGTTTTTGAATACACTCCTCTTCAGATTAAACAGGCATTGACAGGGTATGGGCGTGCAGACAAGAAACAAATCCAAGAAATGGTGAGGCTCTCGTGCAACCTAGCTACCTGTCCGAAACCAGATGATGCGGCAGACGCTTTGGCCGCTGCTATTTGCCATGCTCAAACTAATTATGATTTAATTAAGGGTAAAGGATAAGCTGGTTGATAGCTGAAAGCAAAAATCTTATTATTTGATTACAGGGAGGGGCAATGCCTCAACTTCGCCAAAATATCATTACGGGAGAATGGGTTGTTATCGCTCCAGAAAGAGCTAAAAGACCACAGGATTTTGTCATACCCAAAAGTATCCGCGTTTCCAAGAAGGAAAATTGTCCTTTTTGTCCAGAGTCTGCCGCTTACAAAGCAAATCATCGCATCAGGCAACATCATTCGAACGATGTATATGTAGTCGAGAATAAGTTTCCGGCTTTCGTCAAGACAGAGAGCGAGGATGAGCTGCGGAGCTTCTACACCGAAAATGGTTTTTACCGTACCAAACCTTCTCTTGGCGATCATGAGGTCATTGTTATCAAAGATCATGAGGCAAGCCTGCCCGAATTTCCAAGATTGGTAATGAATGAGATGTTGGAAGTGATGCGCGAGAGATATCTCTGGTTTAAAAAGCATGAAAATGTTGTCTCTATTATGCCAATCTACAATCACGGGGCAGAATCTGGTGCTTCGATTGATCATCCCCATGCTCAAATATTCGCAAGTGGAATAGTCTCAAACACAGTCGGAAAGGAAATAGAGGGTGCAGATGACTATTTTGGCATGAACGGGGCTTGTGTCTTCTGTGATTTAGTCAAACATGAGCTAGAGGAGAAAGTCAGGATAGTTTATGAAAATGACCGGTTTGTAGCAATTAATTTTTTTGCTTCTCGTTTTCCGTTTGAAACCTGGATTTTCCCCAAGAACCATGAAAGCCAGTTTGAGTTGACTTCAAAAATTAGTATGTCAGAACTCGCAGAAGCGCTTGGCGAGGCCTTGAAGATGCTCAATAAAACGCTTGACAATCCACCCCTAAATTTTTATATTCATACTCTGCCGACGATCCATGAAGATTCAGCTTCGTTTCATTGGCATCTAGAGATAATCCCAAGGGTTTCAAATTATGGAGGTTTTGAATTGGGGAGCGGCATAATTATAAATGTGATGGCGCCTGAAAATGCCGCCGAATTTTTGAAGAAAAACAAATCCTAACCTTGTGATAAAACGGATTACAGGGTTTAGGAGATTGCCAGCAATGTGATACTATTAAATGCGATTGCTGATTGCGCTGAGGGATTACCAAAATATCAAACGAAAAATTAAGGAAAAAATGAAAATACTACAAATATGTCAGAGATTTTACTACGGTGGAGGTCAGGAAAGACATGTTCTCCATATCTCCAAGAACTTGGTGAAACTTGGACACAGCGTAACAATCATTACTAGTGAAATAGCTGTCTCGCAAGAGTTTAAAAAGAGCATTTCACTGGGTGGAGTCAAGATAAAAAAGCTTCCCGCTGTAGCTCTTGATGAGCCTGCAAACCAAGTCCTCTTTCCGACCCTGCTTTCCTTTCTTCTGGATCCGAAAAACGAGTTTGATGTTATTCATGCACATGGCGCACTTTGTCATTCATCGCAAACAGCTTGCATCGCCGCAAAATGCCGGAAGAAACCGTTCATTTTTACACCGCACTATCATCCTTGGAATGTTTTTGATAAAGAGAGAGTCAGGCTCATCCGAAAATATACAGAGAGGATGATAACAATACCAACAATTATCAATTCGTCCGCAACAATTGCAGTATCTGATTACGAAAAAGAATTATTGCCACAGAAATATCCAAACATTAATCCGGATAAGCTAAAGATAATTCCAAATGGTGTCGATATTGATTTCATCTCGAATACTTCCTCGAGGAAAGACGTGCGAAAAAAGTTCAAAATTCAAGGAGAAAGAAAATATGTTCTCTTTTTTGGTTCGACTACCGATTTGCGGAAAGGGATTGACCGTGTTATCGAATCTTTCGCAATTATAGCTAAAAAAGTTAAGGATTCTCATCTTATTATTCTCGGCGCCAATACAGACACCTCTGTTGCAGTTAAAAATATGATCATCAAGAATAATCTTGCTGGCCGGGTAACGGCATGCGGTTATGTCTCAGACAAAGAAAAAGTTGCATTTTTAAGGATGGCCGACGTTTTAATCTCTCCCACAATATACGAAGCGTTTGGTATTGTCCTTGCAGAAGCAATGTATGCAAAAGTGCCGGTCGTAGCTACAAAGTGCGGAGGAGTCCCTTATGTTTTAGAGCATGGAGTCCATGGATATTTAGTGGGAAGCTACAACAGTTCTCATGCTTTTGCTAAATACACCGTGAGGCTCTTGCAAGATGACATTTTAAGGAAAAAATTAGGCGAAGCAGGCCATCTCAGAGTCTTGAAGAAATTCCAGTGGATGGAAATTACTAAAAAGATCGAGAAATTATATGTATCTCTGAAAACAAATGAGAAAAAATAAAATTACCATTATTACAACTTATGCTCCGAGACAATGCGGTATTGCCACATACTCGCAGAGCCTGATCACAGCAATCGAATCCAATAAATCGGATGTATCGTATGATGTAATCGCCATAGATAACGATGAGCGCTTGAATTATGGCAAGGTCGTCAAAATGGTTATCAATCAGGATAGTTTCCAAGATTATTCTAAAGCTGCTGATTATATTAATTCTTCAGATACAGATCTTGTTCTGATAGAGCACGAATTCAAGATTTTTGGAGGGTTCAATGGACGCTATGTGCTAGAACTTCTTCGAAATCTGAAGAAACCAGCAGTCATGACCTTGCACACAGTGCCTGTTTGTATGGATCGCCCTGTTTTTATCCGGGCAAAAAGATACAAGAGTCGCCTAAGATTTCTGAAGAAAGTATCGGCCTATGTCTCATGTTTCACAGTTATGACAAAAACAGCTCAGGAATTCCTAAAACGAGAGCTCAATTTGGATGATGAAAAAGTCGTAATAGTTCCCCATGGCATGCCTCCAGTTAGCGCAAGTATGATGGATCAATACAGGCAGGAAAAAGACAAAATTTCGGTAAATAAAGCTGATATTCTTCTGACGACCTTCGGACTGATAATGCCCAAAAAAGGTCTTGAATATGCAATCAAGGCTTTGCCGGAGATTATTGGGAGGAATCAAGGCATGAAAATAATATACCTGATTGCTGGCAGGGTGCACCCAGATTGTCCTAAAAGCTATCTTACAGCATTGAAAACTCTTGCCTCAGAGCTTGGGGTTGAAAAAAATCTTGTTTTTGATTCAAAATTTCTTCAGGAGGAGGAAATCTACCGTTATCTTGCCAATACTGATATCTATATAACTCCCTATTACAGCAAAGAATTGGCTAGCTCTGGCACTCTTAGCTATGCTATTGGTTGCGGTTGCCCTATTATTTCAACGCCATATATTCATGCCCAAGACGTGATAAATAATCATCAGGTTGGACGACTAGTCAAATTCAGGGATCCAAAGTCTATTGCTGATGCAGCAAACGCATTAATAGAGGACGAGAGCCTTCGACAAGCATATCGCCAAAGCTCCTGGACCCTAGGGCAGCTCCTGCGCTGGAAAAACGTTGGCTTGCAATTTATTAATTTATTTAATGAAAGGGCAGATGAAAATCGCACAAATCGCCCCGATTAATTTACCAATTCCAAGTGAGTACGGTGGAGTGGAGCGTGTCGTTGAGAATCTGACTGCCTCCTTGACTGCAAGGGGCCATCAGGTGACAGTTTTCTGTTCGGGCGACTCTACGATTGAGAATAAAGAGCATTTTATTGACCGCCATATCTCAGGAAGCTATATGAACGATAGTAGTGCAATGATAGCTCATCTGATCCACCTCTCTAAGTCTTTGCAAGTGGCGGAGGATAATTTTGACATCATCCATTGCCACATCGGCTATCTTTCCCATTTTTTTCTTCCATTTATTAAAAAACAGCTCATTATCACTCTCCACAATCCTCTTCCGGCCGGGAAACATCCTGAAAGAACAGAGGTTCTAGAGAAGTTGAGAGCTAGCGGTCTTGTGACTATTTCGAAAGATCAGAGGAAAGATATTCCTGATAATTACTTTCTAGGGAATGTTTATAATGGAGTCGATATAGATCTTTTTTCTCCTGGCCGACTGGCCGACAAAAAAGAATTTTTATTTTGGGTTGGAAGGCTTGAAGAGGAAAAGGGCGCGCATATCGCTATTGAAATCGCAAAAAAAGCCGGGCTCAATATAATTCTAGCCGGCAAGATTGGCTTTGGTAAAGGCGAGGAGTATTTTAAAGCAAAAATAAAACCTTTGATTGATAACGATTCTGTGATTTTCGCTGAAGAGCTAACGAAGAGCGAACTTATTCGATACTACCGTCAAGCTAAAGCACTGCTTATGCCAATTCAATGGGACGAACCTTTCGGCCTAACTGCAATCGAGGCGATGGCCTGTGGCACGCCGGTGATCGCTTTCAAAAGAGGTGCGCTCTCAGAGATTATCGAAGATAAGAAAAACGGGTATTTAATTGATAATTCTGATTCCGTAACTGCAGCAGAAATCGCTAAGAAAATTGCAGAAATGAATATTGATAGCTACGGGAAAATTTCAGAATCAGCCAGACAAAGAGTTCTAAATAACTTTTCTCTTGAAAAAATGACAGAAGGATACATCTCTATTTATGAAAAAGCTTTGAAGATTCAAGCGGAGGTTTAATTGTCAGAAGATATGTTAAAAAATAAAATTGATAAAATACTTGATCGATCAGGAATAAACAACTCTCAATTTATCAAGTTTGATCAGATCAACATGCGATTTGCGCTTTTAGGTGAAATCAGTGATACAAAAGTATTGATCAAAATTGTCGAGAAGAACAATCTTCATCAAGTTAAACGTTTAGAAAAGGAAATTCTGGTATCGGATTTACTCCTTGGCGCCGTAGATGGCGAATATCAAAAAATATTAAGGAATATTTCTTCAATCGGTTCAGGCCATGATGAGGAGTTCTTCTGGATCATCCGAAAATATATGACTGCCGAACAGTTGACAACAAATATTGATGGGAACCAAAGTTATACAAGAATAAGTGCAGAATTCTTAAACTCAAAAGACCAAATATTGACAAGCGTCAGTTCAATAATCTCTGATTTCAGCAAGGTGAGTCAAGATGGTCTCGTCGATACACAACTCTTCAAGCCCCGTTTCGAAACTGAGCTCGAGAATTATAATCTAGCCCTACTGGAAAAATCAATCGGATTTGAGCTAACGGATGCGGTAAATTTTTATAAACAAAATAGACAGAATGAAAAAAAAGTTTTGATTATGGGGGATCTGGTTCCTTCCAATATCCTAGTGGCTGACTCTGGTATAATGATCATAGATTATGAGTGGGCAAGTTTTGACACTAGGATGTCTGATATTTCCTTTCTCTGGCTTTTTTTATTCCGCTATCCTGATTGGCAAAAAAATGGCTTGATTTAAATGTGAAAAGCAAAAATGACGAATTATCTTTTAGATCAAACTTAATTAGACAGGTCATCGGTCAATGGTGTCAATCTGATAAATGTGTCCCAAAACCCGCGGACAATAATGATGCCTGGCTAAGATATATAAAGTCGGCGACAATCTCTTTTGAAAAATTAACTTCTTGAATATGATTTCATACTTAAAAGGAAAACCGATTATCAGCAGGACAGGGTTCATAATCCTGAATGTAAATGATGTAGGCTATAAGATAAATGTGGCAGCTACTTTTGAAAGTGATAAAGATGAGACGGTAGAATTATTCATTCACGAACATATCCGAGAAGATTCTGATGAATTGTATGGGTTCGCGACTCTTGGCGAATTGGAGTTATTTGAATTATTGATCTCCGTCAATGGTATCGGACCGAAGGTTGCTATTTCGACTATGGCGAGCGGTAGACCCGAAGAAATTACCGGCGCTATAATTTCTGAGAATCTTGCATTTTTCAAGGCAATTTCAGGAGTGGGCAGCAAAGCTGCGGCAAGAATAATTCTTGATCTTAAATCAAAAGTGAGCCAGGAAAAAATAGGAAATAGTTTTTTTAGCAAAACCTCTCAGACAGAGGAGGTTTTTGGCGCGCTTGAGTCTTTGGGCTACAAAAAATATGAACTTGAAAAGATTATTGCCGCTATCCCGTCCGATCTGAAGACATCCGAGGAAAAAGTCCGATGGTGCGTGAAGAATATCTCCAAGTAATAGAATTTATCTTTTTTCGGTGCTATAGTTATTTTTATTTGAGGTGAGATGAAAGATTCTGAATATACAAATACAGAAATCAATCTGATGAACCCAGCCAATACGGCGGAGGAGGAGTTGGAGGTAACGTTAAGACCCCAATTCTTGAACGAATATGTCGGGCAGTCTAAAATCAAGGATAATCTCCAGATTTTTATTGCCGCAGCCCAACAGAGAAATGAGCCAATCGAGCATATACTTCTATACGGTCCGCCGGGACTCGGAAAAACAACGTTAGCGAATATTATCGCTAAAGAGATGAAGGTCAATATTCGGACTACCTCCGGTCCTGCAATTGAACGTGCAGGAGATTTAGTTTCCATACTCACGAATCTTGCCGAAGGCGATGTACTATTTATCGATGAGATTCACCGTATCAACCGGACTGTTGAGGAGGTTCTTTACCCGGCGATGGAAGATTTCGCAGTTGATCTGATCTTGGGAAAAGGTCCTTCTGCTAAAACTATGAGGATTAATGTACCCAAATTTACCCTTGTCGGTGCAACTACCAAGGCCGGATCATTATCATCGCCGCTAAGAGATCGATTTGGCGCGACTCATCGACTTGAATTCTATGACATTTCAGAACTGTCAGAAATTATTAAAAGAGCTGCGCAAATTCTTAAGGTTAAGATAGACGAAGAAGCGATTGAGGAAATAGCAAAAAGATCTCGACGGACACCACGAATCGCCAATCGCCTTTTAAAGAGAGTCAGAGATTATGCTCAGGTTAAAAGTGACAGCGTAATAACAATCAAGATTGCCAAAGAGGCAATTGCTAAGTTGGAAATTGATGATTTGGGTCTTGATAAGAATGACCGGGATTACCTCGAAGGAGTCATCAATAAATTTGGAGGCGGTCCTGTTGGTTTGGATACTTTATCAGCTTCGCTTTCAGAGGATAAAGACACTATTGAAGATGTAATTGAACCTTATCTGTTACAACTCGGTTTTATCAACCGGACACCGAAAGGGCGCATTGCGACTCCTCTTGCCTGCGCGCATTTAAATTATGGCAAGATAAGCCAGGAAAAATTGATTTAGGGCTCAAAATGAAAAAAAAGGAAAAAATTTTGGTTCATGTCTGTTGTGCAGCCTGTGCCAGCCACGTTTTTTCTGAACTTAAAAAAGATGGGTATGAGGTTATCGCATTTTTCTTCAACCCGGAAATACAGGGCAAGACAGAATATGATAAAAGATTATCTGATGTTGAAAGATTGTGCCTCGAAAGTGAAATTGAATTAATTGTGCCTGAGTATGATACGGGCCTTTTCTTCAATCCGCTATTGCCTTTTCAGGAGATTAATTCAATCAAATATATTACAGATAAAAACCGTTATCGCAGGAAGAGATGCGAACTTTGCATTACTCTTTTGATAGAAACTTCTGCAAATCAGGCCAAAAAACTGAAGATTAAAAAGTTCACTTCATCAATGCTCTGTTCTCCATATAAAGATCACAATCAAATCTGGGATCAGGGAGTACAGTCTGCTGAGAATGGGAAAATCATGTTCTTCTACAAGGATTTCCGGAAAGGATATTGGATGGGACGGAACTTCGCCAGAAATCACGATATGTCTATCCCTGGATACTGTGGTTGCTCGGAATCACTTTCAGAGGGGAGGCTCGAGTGATTTTATCATATGTTTTATTCGCATACCTAATATTCCTGATAGCTTTTGGTCTTGTTAGTTGGGCTGGACTTTACCACCTTTATCGTTTTGGCTATGCAGGCGATAAGACCAGGCTGATTATTAATGTTTATCTTGCTGTATCTATTGTGGTAATTGTGCTCAGCCTGACATTATTCTTAGTTAGCCTATACCTATGATAAAAAAATCATTCTTTCCGGGGCAGGAGCATGATGAAGCCATAATATTTATTATCAGAAAGCACTGGTTTAATTATATTATATTCATATTTTTGGCGGTGATAATGATGGTGCCTATTATCGCTATCTTGATCTATTGGTTTGCTAATCCGGATATCTTTACTTTGCCTTTACGGAGTGTCATGACATTAATTATTTCAACATACATCCTTTCAAGCATGGCGGTGCTATTGGTCGGAATAGTCGACTATTATTTAGATATTTATATTGTGACAGACAGAAGGATAGTCAGCATCAACCAGCAGGGACTTTTTAATCGGGAAATATCGGAATTGCATTTGCATCAAATCCAGGACATAAATGCCAAAGTGAGGGGAGTTTTTGAGACAATATTTCATTTCGGCGATGTTTATATCCAGACAGCTGGTGAACGAGCAAACTTTACTTTCTCGACAATTCCGCAGCCGTATGTTATAGCCAAAAGAATAATAGAGCTCAATGAACATCACATAAAAAACCATATCGAGAATAGTGTCGAAGAACTTGAGGAAAAAAAACCCAAGAACCAAGTTGAAGCTGTCAGGCAGCTTCAGCAAGAGATGGTAAATTTAGTTAAGAAACCAAAAATTGATGAAGTTATAGAAAATACAAATCAGAAAATTTCCCAATCGGAGCAGGCTAAGATGGAGAGAGTGTCCAAAAAAGACACGATTACCGAAGAAAATATGCATTATCTGATGCCTTTCAGAAAGTCTAAAATAAAAAATAAAAAAATAGACAAAGAGGGGCCCATGAAAGAGGGCAAGGAAATAGGAATCAAATGAACATCAAAGAATTCGATTATATCTTACCGGCGAATTTAATCGCTCAAATTCCACTTCAGCAGAGAGATGATTCGCGCCTGCTAGTTCTGGATAAAGCCACAGGAAAAATTGAACATAAACAATTCACAGCCATAATAACCTATCTGGAACCTGGTGATGTCCTTGTTCTAAATAATTCAAAAGTGTTTCCTGCGAGACTTCATGGCCGCAAGGAGAGCGGAGGCACGGTTGAAATCTTTCTGAATCATGAAATAGATAATGGTCTTTGGGAAGTCTTGGGTAAGAGATTGAGAAATGCGGAGTCGATTAATTTTGACGGCTCCGTTTTGTCCGCGAAGATCATCTCCAAAGAGAAGGATATTTATAAAGTCAAATTTAATCTCGAAGGAGAGCGATTCTATGCAGAGCTTGAAAAAATCGGGAAAACGCCTTTGCCGCCATATATCAAATCAGTTTCCGAGAGTGACAAAACCCGTTACCAGACTGTGTACGCTAAAAAACGTGGAAGCGTAGCAGCACCAACGGCAGGGCTGCATTTCACCGATAACTTGCTTTCTGAGATAGAAAAAAAAGGAATAAACG
>Ga0247841_10006910_pt1 | contig 17169 bp, 21 predicted proteins | sample LaCruzMarch2015__2_FD_192410 | JGI IMG/M metagenome (GOLD analysis project Ga0247841, IMG submission 192410) | Freshwater microbial communities from meromictic Lake La Cruz, Castile-La Mancha, Spain - LaCruzMarch2015_18m | ecosystem: Environmental > Aquatic > Freshwater > Lake | place: Spain... | reverse complement strand
GCATTTCAGAAGAATCGCTACACGCTATGATAAATGCGCAAATAGCTATCTCTCATTTCTTTATTTTGTAGGAACATTGATATGGCTCAGATAATTTTGTTCACAGAACCTAGAGAAAAAAGTAAAAAAGTAGATTTGAGCTTATAGCAAGTATACAGCTTTGATAGGTTCTAGAAAGGCTATTCTCTTAAGCGTTAGAAGCTTGATCGGCCTGCTTTTTGTATGCGTTGTGCGCGTTTAGAATGTGTCGAGGGCTATGCATAGTTTTTATGCATAGCCCGCAAATTTTAAATGAGAATTATCTAAAAAAGTTTTTTTATAGAGTTTTGTTCGTGGTCATAGGAATAAATAATTGTTGGATTATTTTCAACAAATCTCCTTTTCCTTTGTCGCCAGAGTGTAATTTTTCTATGCATTCTTCTGGCGTAAGCCAGAAGCTTTCACAAAAATCATGTGTGTTGTAGTTATCAACTTGATTGAGGTGAATGACATACACTTGCATAAACGCTGATGTTTTATGATTGTGTGGATTTAATCGGCCTATCATTTCATAGGAAATATGATTGACGTCTATGCCAAGTTCTTCTTGAGTTTCTCGAGCAAATGCTTGTTCATACGTTTCGCCAGACATAACATGACCACCCATACTAGCATCAAGACACAATGGAAAGAGGCGTTTTGTTTTTGTGCGTCGAGGAATCCATATTTGACCTTTGTCGTTGACAACAAAAGCGTTAACAACGCGAAAGTTTGATAGTTTTTGTGCGTATACTTCTGAGCGTGATAATTGTCCGATGACAATATCATCAGGAGAAACTAAATCTAATATTTCATCAAGCATATGACTACCTTTTAACCTGTTTAAAATGATTGTATTGTTTTTGTTAACTCTGGATAGAGCAAAGGCTCTTTTTGGATGATTTCTTTGCAAATGCCTATAGCCTTTGATAGATCCATTTTTTGAAAATGAATGATACGTTTTCCATCAAATATTTCAATAGGATAACCCATATGATCAGAAACATCTAACGTGTCTTTTAGAAGCTCTGAATAGCACCATCGGTTTAAAAATGTATTATTGTCACTATTCATAGGACATAAGACAGTTGTTTCCTTATAGTTGTTAAGGGCTTTTTGGGATGCTTCTAGTGAAAACAATAAAACTTGTGATATAAGCTTGTCGGCAGAGTAGTAACAATAATATTCTTCGCCTTCGCGCTTTAACCATGCCGCATGTTTTTCATCATCTAGCTTTGTGACATTGTTTTTTGCATCAAATAAAGTTTTTATTTTTTCATAAAGCATCCCAAAGATTCGATAATCTAATAAGCGTGTTTTGCTATCAATTGCAATAATATAACGTGATGGATCAAGGTTGTATTCTTTGATGATTTGTCGCAAAGCAAATTCTTTAGACTTAGATGTAAAGTGCAATGGAATGCCAAACTCTAATGTTTGAATGTTTTTTTCGATTTCATTATCTACAAGATCTTTTTGCATCAAAGATATTTGTCCATCTTGCAGCAATTGAGCATTGTCATCAAGAAAACTTTTGAGTCTTTGTGCTGTGCTATGAGCCCAATAGTTTATAAAGTGGGAGCCTGCTGTAATGTTTGGGCTTGTTTTTAAATATACCAGCGGGTTGCATTCGTGTAGATAGGTTAAGTAATGACGAGCTAGTTCTCGATATAATCCATACGGTAAAGAAATAGAATATTTTCTAGAAAAATCAATATCGTATGATGGAATTTGCAAGTATTCTTCATATGAATACACACCGCAATGTGATTCGTTTTTTTTGTGAATTTTAAAAAATACGCGAGCTGTATCATACATAAATACTTTGCGGTTTTTTTCTGCAAGCAAACTTCCGCGAGGATCTAAAAACTTATATAAAAACACATGAGAAAAGAGTTTTGACGATTTGTTTTTGAAGCGAACGGTTACGGTTTCTTGTTCGTTGGCTACAAATTCAGGATCTCTATAAATCAACACGCCATCATTTTTGAGAATTCGATGCGCTTCTTGGAAAAACTTTTTGCAAGCATCCAAGCCTCCTGCATACGAGATTATTTCATGCAGGACAGATGATGCATTGATTCCATCTAATTGATTTTCAGGAAAGATATGCATGTCGATAGCATTTAACTGTTGAAGTTGTAACGTTGGGCCATTAACAGCATGCAGATATTGCTGTAATTCAGGATGACGAGTCAGAACAGAGTCCAAGACGTTTTGATCAACGTCAGAAGCTATTATTTTGATATTGTAATCCGTTGGAATGTTTTTCATTAATTCAGCAATTGGGTCTCCTCCTGTGCCGATTTCAAGATATGTTCCTGATTTGTTTTGGAGAACATATGGGAAAACGCCAATTTTTTCTTGTACGTTATACTGAATTGCGTCTAGATATAATTTAAGTTGCATGTTTTTATGGTCTACAACATCTAAATTGTTTGCTTGCGCAATCTGAAAAAGGTTAAAAAGTATTAAAAGTTTATTGCGTGATTTCATCATAAGCCTTGTGTAGAAGCGATAATGGTTGTGTAGAATCTATGTGTATTACGTTGAGATTTTTTTCCTCTAGGAGCGTCAATAATGGTTCAATAATTCCATGAAAATGTACTAATCGTTTGTCGATGACGCTTTCTTTGTCGCCAGGTCTGAGTGTTAATGCTGCATCGCATGAAACACACGTTGGAGTTGTTGAAGATAGCATCATTTGTAGATTGTCGACGTGGCCACATGTATTGCAGACATAGCGACCAAGCATTCGTTCTTTGCAGATAGTGTCGGGTGCTTGTAGTTGTAAAAAGTAAATGTCTTGTAATAAGTTTTTGTCAGTTAAGAAATCCAAAAGGAAATGCAGGCTGGTATGTGATCGAGGAAATCCATCAAGAATGAAAGGTTTGTCTTGCGCAAGGGCTTCTTCTATGTATTGTTGCATTAAGGTGCAAACAATTTTTTCATCGACATAGTCTCCGGCTTCAACAATTGCAGCAATAGCTTTACCTAGGTCTGTTTGTTGTAAAATTTCTTGTCGAAAGATATCACCAGGACAAATTTGAATATAATCATGTTGCGCTTTCATGTATTGAGAAAACGTTCCTTTGCCTGTTCCTGGGGCAGAAATTAAAACAAAGTGCTGAGTGCTAATCGAAAAAAAAGATGTGACTAAAAAAAAGATAATCAGTTAAACTCTTGCATGAAAGCCCTAAAAAAAATTGTATAAAACTATTTATAAATACGAGTTTTTATTATAAAACTTAATCTAAAAAAGTCTAGGCGTTAGGGCTCTCTAAATGGTTTTTTTTATAGCCACAGTTTTTTTGTATGTACCAATGAGTAAAAAGGATCAAAAGACCATGCTTTACGTTTGTCGGCTTTTGGTAGACTTTGTCTAAATTGTAGTCCAAGTATTATAACTTTAGTGTCTAGTGGTGCTTGTGTGAGGTTTTCATCGGTCGATAACGCTGCGCAAATATGAGCATGTGATGCGTGATTGCTTGGAGAAACGGGGAACTTTATATTTGTTAAATTGTTATTGCGTATATATTCTGTAACAACAATAGTTGCAAGTTCTTGATAATTGCTTGGTGAAAATTGATTATTTCTAGGCGTTGTTGCTTGCTGAATTCTAGGCGAGGTTGGTTGTGATGCAAAAATCATAGGATTGATGATTGTAAGAGAGATCATAAAAACAATACGATAGTTCATTAATATTCCTTTTTTTGGGTGATTTGAGAAAAGTCATAGTATTTTTGACATGTTAACATTGATAAGGTTATCATTGCTTGTGCTTTAGTCAAAACTTGTGCTTTTTTGCCTTAGTAAAAAACTCTTAATAATTCCTTCGTAAGGCGTTATCGCGAAGTTTTTGTAGCAATAAAGGATCTTGTAAAAAAGAACCAAAATAAATATAAAATTTGTAGCCATTATCATTTAGGATGTCTCCCGCGCAAATCATGTTGCATGGCTTTCCTAAACGATCCTTAGATGAAATAATACGTACAACTTCTTTTCCTGCAGGAGTTGCTTCGATAATTTGATCATGGCCAAGGTAAAGCATGACGTGATCCATGCGGGTAAATCGTTTTGAAATTGATACAAAAAATATCAGATCTCCTGGTTGCAGATCTGATCCATGCTCAATTTTTTGTGAATGCAAAAACTGTTCATGTGACATACGTGGAAGCTGAAGTCCTTGTGCTAAAAAGCTTAAGCTAACGAGGGCAGAACAATCAACGCTTGAAATTTTTTGATCTTGTTGTGCGCTTCTGCCGCCCCATGAATAATAATTCCCTAAAAACTTTAATGACGCTGTAATAATATTTTGTCGTAGCTCGTCAGTCGTTTCATGAATGATAGGATCTATAATATAGACGTCGGTATTTTGTATAAAACCTATTCTTCCATCAGGTAATGTAAGTTGCCATAGATCTGGGCTGATCTGAATTCCTACAAGCCTTGTGCCAAGCGAAACGGTTAATAGTGTTTGGTGGTTTTTATCAAATACGTCGGCAAAATATTGATTGACGACGATATGATGATCTGGGAATGTATCAACATCAATGAGTTGATCAGCCTCAATCCATCCAGGATATCCATGCCATCCATCAGGAATATAATAAAATTGTTGCTGTAGGGTATTGATCTTAAGCCATCTTGTTTTGTTTTCATCAAAAAATTCTTCATGTGCCATGACATGTTCGCCTAAAAGTAGCTGTGTAATTTGTAAGGGGTTTTTTAGGTCAGAGGTTGGTAGTTTTAATGTAGAGTCGTTTGCCTTTGGTTGGTATCTCAAGTCAGCAACAGGAACTTGTACGATCATTTTTTTAAAAAAGGTTGGATGCATGTGCCCATATCCAAAAAATACAAAAAAGATCGATACATTTTTTTTACAAAGGATCATAAGGTTTCCATTTTATAATATTAATGCTGTAGCTGTCTTTTTAAATATCGAAGATGCTCTTCTAGGTGGCTAATTTCTTTTTGTAAATAACTAGAGTCATACGGACGATTGTTTGTGGCAGATTTGTAGGGAGTGTTGTGACGTGTGATTTTTTCGGGGCTGTCGATTGCCACTACGGTCCAGGAAGCTCGTTTTTGTGCATCTTGAGAAGGAGAGCTTTGGGTTGCATCGATTCTTTGACATTGTTTGCTTATGATTTCTGAGTAGGGAGGTAGTCCTTGGTATGTCTTTTGAAAATCTTGATAAGAAGGCATTGATTGTTGCCTTTGAAATTCTTCATATGTTGGTGGAGGTGTTTTGGTGATGTCTATTGTTTTTGGTGAATGATGAGATGGGGTTAGTATTGATACATTATATAAAAATGCGACAACGAGCACATGTAGTTTTTTCATGAATATCCTTAGTTTTTAATAACATTATCTTTATTTATTTCAATGTGTGTGCCCATGCTTTGCGTTGGCGCAAAGTGAGTACATGCAGCATGAACTATTTTTTTTTGAGCAGCCCTGTGGAAGGGTAATTTTTCTGTATCTTTGGCGACAAGAGATTGATGTGATATTTCGTTTGTTAGTATGTTTTGTGATACATGTTCTTCTGATGTTTGTGTAAAACAAGCAATAAAAAGAGTTGAAATAAGAAGGCATATGTGTTGTGTGTTCATATAAATTCCTTTTGAGCACTGCTATAAGGTAATGCTTACAGATTTAAAATAGAGTATAATGAGAGTGAAAAGTAAAAGTACATATAATTTTACAGATTAAACAGTTTGGGATGTATGGATAGAAAAAAAATTGTTGTCATTGGTATGTCTGCAGCGTCAGTTTCTTTTGTGGTAAAGTTGCGGTCGCTTGATAAAGATTGTGACATTATATGTTTTTCGGGGGAAAAAGATTTTCCTTATAATCGTTGTTTTTTGGCTGATTTTTTAACGGGTGATCTGGCAAGTCAAGATCTTTTACTTAAGCCAGAGCTTTTTTTTGAGCAAAATAATATTCAGATAAAGCTTAATAGCTGGGTAAATCGTATTAATACTCACAATCAGTTTGTGTGTGTTGGTGAAGAGCAGTACGCATACGATTATCTTTTTTTGGGCGTTGGTACTAAGCCAGCACAGCCACCATTTGTTGTTCAAGCAAGACTTCATGGTGCTCAGAATGTTTTTAATTTTCATACGCTGGAAGATATGCAGAGTATTGCAAAGTATGTTGAAAATAATCATGTAAAAAACGCATGTGTCATTGGTGGCGGCTTGAATGGAATAGAAGCTGCTTCATCTTTAGCGTCGCTTGGGGTTGAAGTGAGTGTTATTGAAGGACAATCAACTATTTTGTCAGGGCAGGTAGATAGTCAAGTTGCGCAATGGGTTGCAGATAAAATGAGACATGCTGGTGTTAGAGTGTTTGCAGGTCGACGCGCGCGTAAAATGGTTTTACAAGAAGAATCAAGAAATGTTTCATCTGTTGAGCTTGAAACAGGTGAGTTTGTTTGCGTGGATATGGTTATTGTAGCTGTAGGTTCATCGGTTAACTTGGATCTTGTTCAGGGTACCGATATTGAAGTAGTTGCAGGATCTGTTGCGGTAGAGACAAATATGCAAACAAGCGTTTCTAATGTTTTTGCCGGTGGTGATGTGTGCTTGGTTAAAGATATGATGAGTGGACAATTGGTGAGATCAACGACATGGGCTGATGCTATGCTGCAAGGTCTATGTGCTGCAACAAATGTGGCAAGCGCTATGACCGGAGGAGCAATCCGTCAGTATCCTGGAACAATTGGTTTGAGAGATTCATATTTTTTTGGAAAAGATTTTTATGCTTGTGGCCAGACAACGCTTACATCTTTTGATTGTGTAGAGATAGTAGAAAGTATTGATTATCATGTGGTAAAGAAATGGTATCTGCAGGGTGATGAGCTTAAAGGTTTTGTTCTTATTGGCGATATATCAGGTTTGGCAGAGTATAAACGTTGGTACATGACTCGTCAAAAAGTTAAAAAAAGCTATTTTAATTGATTTTAATCGCGCTTTTGGATACATTTAAAATATATGTTTGTTTAAATTTATAAGGACCTTTGCGACCATGTTGAAAAAATTAATGTTCATGAGCTTTCTAATGACAGCGTTGTACGTTGCGCCATCTAGCACTCCAAGAGCGCAAATTATTGATAAAAATACCGTTGAGTGTCCAAATCAAAAAAAGTCATATGAAGTTGCAAAAGCTATTGAAGTTCATGCTCATAGAAGATTTAAGGTAAAAAGAACGCATGTTGAGATAGCTATTATTCGACTTAGAAATCATTTAAGAAGTTTGTCACGTGTTGGGTATGACGTTAACAGGGCGGATTAGTTAGTTTTTTAATATAAGGGACATTTGATCATGGTAAAAAAAGTAATGTTTTTAGTTTTTTTAATCGCAGCAGTGTACGCGAGTGCGTCTAAATCTTCATCGCGTAAGGAATCAGAAGAGCGTAATTTGGTTCTGCCTCATGCTGGCAAGCCTGATCCTTCTAGTGCTGAGCTAGATAGACATAATGATAGTAAGTCTGGTGATGCGACGACTCCGTTAAATCAACAACCCCCTGATTTTTCTGAGATTCTTAATCAGAAACGGACTTATATGGATGCTAAGCGAAAACGACCTTATAAAGAACTTGGTGGTGATTTATATAGCTCAGATCTAGATGGAGCATTAAGTAACGTTGTAAGGCGGCTAGAAGTATGAAAACAATTTGATATATAAAAATATAAAAGCACTCTGCAAAGGGTGCTTTCTTTTTTGTCTGAGTCGGGATAGCGGTAGGAAGAAATTCAAAAATATTGCTATTTGTTAATTGTTTTTTGTAGGCTTTGCTTATAAACGCTGGTTGGGGATTATAAAAGAATAAAAATTGGATTGGGGGATCTATGTTAAAAAATATGCAATATTTTATGGTTACATTGTTGATCATGTCTATGCAACAGATTGATTGTATCTATCGAAATCAAATCATTCAGGTCAGAAAAATTGATGGAAAAAAAACGTACACAGTTATTATAACTTTTGAGAATCCAGCACCTATTTTGACGTATGCTCCAGAAAGCTTTGAGGAAAGCTTAGATGGTTCAGTTTATCGATGCTTTATGCCAAATACTACGATTGCAGAATCTTTAGAGCAAACAATGCCTGTGATGATGCAGCAGCTTGAATCAGGTGTTCGGTATTTTTTACAAGGCAAGCTACTTAAAAAAGTTGTTGGAGAGCGTACAGTTTTAATTCAAATGGGAGCGTAAAGATGAAAAAAATAATAATTATTCTGATGTCTGTGGTTTTTTGTACACAAGTCTATGCAAAAAAAACAGAAAAAACCCGTTCTGTAGTATCTTTGTCCAGACCGTTAATTCTCGATAGCGCTGGTAAAAATATCGAAACAGACAAAAACTTTGTGGTTTCTTGGAATCAGCACGATGATCCTATCATTAAGCAAAAATATACACTTGATCCATCATTGGAATTGACCTATTTTTTAAAGCCAGCATCTATTGATAAAATAGCCTATAGGTTTCCTCAAGATTTTATCTTGGAAGTTCCGTCAACTTTTATGAAACAACATCCTTCAAAACGTCTGGATCAAATCACGGTGCTAGGATCACATAATTGTTTTGCAAATCGCGCAGAAGGTTTTTTATATTATCAACAGGTGCCAAGTAGCTTAGATCAGTTTGTAAAGGGTGGCGCGCGCATGCTTCGTCCTGCGTGGCATAATCCATCAGGTAGTTTTATGGATAAGCCAAATATTGAGCCGATATTATGTCATTCTGATGATAATAAGTGTGCAACAGTTTCTTTAGCTACGCGCGGGTTTCGTCCTCATCGTTTAGTCAAAGAGCTTAACAAAACGATATATGATTTGTTGGTTTCCTATTCTGATCAATATCTAATTATTGGAATCAATAATTATTTAACTGATGAGCAAACTGATGCAGAGATTGAGAAGATTCAAGGACTGCCAGCGATGGTTGTTACGCCTGCAGATGTGGCAGATAAAAAAAATCAAAAAGTATGGGGTGGAAATTGGCCAACGCTTGCATGGATGCTCAAAAATAATAAACGAATATTGTTTTTAAATGACAACACTACAAAATATACGTTTGGATATAATGATTATGTTTCAAGAAATCAGTATGGGACAGTGAATGTAGAAAAAGCTTCTGAGTTTAGACCAGGAAAAACTCGTCCATTGGCATATGCTCTTACGGAGTTGAGCTGGTTTCAAGATATATCACTTAATCCAGCAGATCAACGAGCTATTGAAGCTGGTGTTAGTTTTTATCAGAGTATGAGAGAACAGATTAACAAAATTCTTTTTGGTGGATCTTGGTTGCTCAGCTCTGCTTCGTATGTTCTTAAAAAAATTGGTTTCCCGATTGAGTTTTTTGAACAGGGTTTGAGTTTTAGTCATATTTCAACGGCGATTAGCTTTTCATTAGATAAGTTTAGTTACCTTGGTACCATTGCACCGTTTAGGCAAATCTTTGATGGTGTTTCAGGATATCGGGCTTCTTTTTCTAAAGCCGTGAGTGATATTGTAAAATACATGCCAGAAAAGCATGATAATTCTATGCAAGCACTGTTTGCATTGTTTCAGGGTTGTCGTAAATCTGGTGTACTTTTGCCAGATGAAAATCCAACTATTGTTATGTTAGATTTTTCAACAACAGAGGGTGAAGGGTTGCTTGTTGTTAACATGCTCAATGTTTTCATGGATCAGCAGCTTGGTTTACAATTCGTAGGTCTGGGTGGCTTTTCGATAAACGGAAGGGAAGTGCAAGTGCCCGCTGAGTTCAAAGCATCCACGCAAGAACATACGGTTGTTTGGTAGCTTAGTGGCGCAGGATTATCGTTTTTTGGCACAAAGAAACAAATATTCCTGTAGGAATACGTCTTTTTTTGCTAAGATATAAAACACGTTTACACGATCTTTTTTTTGTAGCATACCTATAAAGGTACGGTTCGTACTCATAATAACATGTTGACCCTGTAAAAGAAGAATTAAAATATTTATGAATGCGCTCATCGATCAGATTTGGCAAGATTTTTTAAAAATTATTAAAGAAGAAGTTGGCACACGCGTTGTTGAAACGTGGATCAAAGCAGTATGTATTTCTCGTTATGATAGTAACACGGGAGGGGTTTATATATCCGCTCCTAATCTTTTTGTTAAAAACTGGGTTGAGTCAAATTACAAAGAGCTTTTCCAAAAGCATTTTAAGCGACTTTTGGGGGTTGAGAGTGTTTCTGTGTATTTTTATTTAGAAAGCGCTGAACCTGTTACGGCAGTTTATCATGAGTCTTCTAAGATTATTCCAGCTGTATCAGCAATCCCAAAGAAAAAGAAACAAGAGATTGTAAGAAAAACTACGAGCTATCAGATGAACTCGAGTAAGCTTAATCCGCAGTACACGTTTGATACGTTTGTGGTTGGTGAAAATAATCAATTTGCCTATGCATCAGCTCGTGCGATAGCCGGAAAGCTTGGAACTCTTTATAATCCTTTGCTTTTATATGGTAGTTCAGGTCTTGGTAAAACTCATTTGCTTCATGCTATTGGTAACGAAGTCCTAGAAAAAAATTCAAATATGGTAGTGATGTATCAAACTACTGATCGATTTGTAACAGAATTTATTAATGCTATTCGTTTTGACAATATTGCAAAGTTTCAAGCAAAATATAAAGACATAGATGTTCTTCTTGTTGATGACATCCAGTTTATGGTGAATAAAGAGCAAACTCAGGAAGTGTTTTTTCATATATTTAATAATTTGTATGATGCAAATAAGCAGATTGTTCTTTCTTGCGATACATTGCCGCGTTATTTGGGAGGTTTGGTTGATCGATTGAAATCACGACTTGAATGGGGCCTCATCGCAGATGTTCAAGTGCCTATGCTGGAAACAAAGGTCGCTATTTTGAAACGTAAGGCGCATGTGCAACGTGAAAACATTTCTGATGAGGTTCTGGTATTTATAGCACAACAAGAGGTTGCCAGTGTTCGTGAGCTTGAAGGATATTTGATTCGAGTTGTTGCCTATGCATCATTAACAAATCAAGCTATTTCCTTTGAGTTGGTTCAAAAGGTTTTGGGAGCTCAACAAGAGTCCAAAGCTTTTGCCACAAAGACAGACTTTAAAGATGTGTTGGTTCATATCAAAAAACATTTTTCTTATAGTCTTGAAGATTTACGATCCAAGGATCGCAGCAAGGGCGTTAGTCACGCACGGCAGATAGCGATGTATTTGATGAAAAGACATACGGATAAATCTTTGCGTGAAATAGGTGAATTTTTAGATCGTAAAGATCATACGACTATTACTCATGCTATCGAGAGGATTACAGCTTTTCGTGCTCGTAATGAAAAGCTTGCTAGTTTACTTAAGTATATTGAAGATGAATTACATTAGAGAGCATTGGTTGATTCGTTCTTGGCGACTTCTGCAGCAGTATGTTTGCAAGGCGTTTGACATGAGCTCTAGATACCAGTTGGCATAGTTTTCAGCTTTCATACTTTGGTTTAGGCCAACCATGATCCTAAAGTCTTCGGTATCGAGTAAAACACACTGGCGAGGTTGTTGTTCAATGACAAAGTTGCCAGCGTGTGGATCAATTAAAAATCCAGTATCTATTGCGACTCTCATAGCAAGCTTATTAAGTTCCTGTTGTGGTTGAATTTTGTCGGTTTGTATAAAATCTGAAATTACAGCATAGATACTGGGAATAAAAATTTCTTCTTGTTGATCGTTGCATTTCCAGACAATTTTTAAGTCATGGCATTTATTGGGCTTCCAGTACCATTTACGAGGGAAAAAAATTTTATTTCTGTAGATGGGCTTGTTTTTTAGAATTTCTTTGATTCGTTTCAAGTTTGTGATGCGTGTAAAATTACTAAGATGACGCAGGTTGCCACCAATAATAAATTGCCCAGTGCTTTCAAAGCTTTTGGAATAAGGCTGCACCATTGTGTGAGGATGCTCAATAGAAAGTTTTAGAACGAATGGGTACTCTTTGAATTTAACAATGATTAGTCCAGCAAGTGACTTATAGTTAAAGTCGCGGTCTTTTAGGATGACAACATCTGTAAATTCTTTTTTTCCCGTTTTGATTTCTTCGACAAACTTTTCTGCCAGGTGAGAAATAACACTGGTCTCTACAGATCCTGTTTTTTTTCTAAATTGTAACGGACCCATGGGAAGATAGTTTTCATAAAAGAATTTTTTATCAAATCGCTCAAAAACTCTTCGTCGCAAAAAGCTGCTTCTTAATGAGCATTTTTGAGAAAACGTTGGATCGTTTTTTAAATATGACCAGCTTTTTTCAAATGCTGGGTCCGTAGCAGAGACATAGATGATAGGAACGCAGGGGTCTTGTGGCCTGCGGACATTTCTTGCATCAAGGATTGTTGTTGATGAAAAGAATAGAAAAAAAAGGCATAAAAAAAAATGAATCATAATTTTTAATCATTGTAAAAAGGACTGTTTATTTCGATTACATGGGTCTTTTGTAATGTGCTGATAGTATAACAGGTCCTATAAATGGTTCAAATTTGGAAAATTTTTTGAGTTATGGGGAATCCAAAGGGCCTAAGTATGATTTTGTAAGATAATCGTTTGTTATTCTTTGTTTGGTATGGTAGAAAATTTGTGAAATGGTTTGATAGTAAGTTGCTCAAAATTAAGGATGGGGCATGGACTATATAAAAAATAATACAAATAAAGAAAAAGAGCTGCTTGCTCGATTTGGCGGTTTTTCTAAAAATATGGCTAAGCATCATCAATTAGAAAATCTGTCGGAATTCATTGTGCATGATCTTTGTTCGCAAGATTTATTCAATATTAATAAAGCTGCATACTTGGTAAACAATCATGATTTTAAATGTCTTAAGGGAGTTGCTGGTTATCATCATCCCGAAGCGTTTAGAAAAGACAACAGCTGGCAATCGCAAAATGATTTTACATTGCATATGAAAGATGCTGCTTTTAATAATGCAGTTCGATCTATAGAAGATAGATCTATTATCATAGAAGATGATAGAGTTGAAAAAAACAAAATAGAAGATTTGATGTTGAAATTTCAAATGAAAGATCCGGTATTTCATGTTTGGGATATGAAATATGACAACCAAGGAATTTTTATTTTTGAAAGACCAGAGCAGTCAGATATTGTAGAAGATCATTTGTTGAATTTCCTACATGTTCTATCATTTTGTTCAGTTTTTTAAAAAAAGCTTGTTTTTGATTGGTGTATTATAATACCCTTATTGCATGGAATTAAAAAAAGGGGAGTAAATCATGAAAAAAGCATCTGCTAAAATCAGAAACAAGGTCAAAACTAAATTCGCTCAATCCATTAACAGGCTTGAGGGCATGTTTGGTGGTAGGGATAGTAAACGACCAGATGATCTCAGGCATTATCCAGCCAAAAAGAAATAAATAAAAAACGGCCGGTTATTAAAATAACCGGCCGTTTTTATTAAATTAATTTAAGCTTTTGGAGCTGGTGCAGGCATTGGTTCAGGCATTGGCTCAACTGGAGGCATTGCTTTTGGTTCTGGTTCAGGCATTGGTGCTTTTGGTGCCCCTGCTGGTAATGCTTTTGGTTCTACTGCTGGAGCTTCTTCTTCAGTTTTTTCATGTTTTACCACGGCTTTTTTTGAAGAGCTATTTTTTTTAGAGCCGCATTCACACCAATCGCATCCTGCAAAAGTTAAGATACTTATTGTTGCGATTGCAGAAAGTATATTTTTTTTATACATGTTTCAATTCCTTTTTTCTCATCTCGAGTAAGCAGTAAGTCGCTATGCCGAGTGATGCGTTACATTTAAGCTACTTTAGGGGCTATTGCTTTAGGCGTTATTGTTTTTGGTAGAGCTTTTGGCGATATTTTAGGAGCAAAATTTGGCTCTTTTTTAGGAGCTGGCTTTGGCATCATTTTTGGAGCTTTAGGAGCTACTTTAAGCTCTGCTTTTGGTGCTACTTTAGGCTCTGCTTTTGGTGCTACTTTAGTCGCTACTCTTGGAGCAGGCATTATTTTTGGAGCTTTTGGCATAACAGGAATCGTAGTTTTTATTGGAATTAATTTTGGTTCATCGGGAAGAGCTACTTTTGGTTCTTTTGGCATTGGTGGCATTACAGCTTTTGGAGTTTCAATTGGCTCAGCAGGTTCAGCTATTTTAGGTTCGGCAGTTTTTTCAATATCTTCAGCTTTTGGTTCTTCTTGGGTATCTGGTACTGGTGGCTGCTCTGTAGGTTCTTCTGGTTTTGCTTCTTGAGCTATTTGGGCACAGGTAGTTGGTTTGCAGCATCCAAGCCACTCATACACGTTACATCCAGACAATGTCATAATAAGTGCAAGCATGAAGCTTGATATTGTAACGGTAGAAAAAATATATTTTTTAGACATATGAAACTCCTTTTTTATGAGTTGTAGGGTTTAGAAATCATTGGCTTTTTAGCGTTTCAATAATCTTCATAGATTGGATATTGCGCGTTGCCAAAATACTTGCAAAAAAACTTAACACAATTGTTATGAGAAAAATAGCTAAAAAAACTGACAATTCCATTTTGATAGGAAGGTGTGTTGTGTCATAGATGTTGTCGGGTAATTTAATGAATGGGAATGATTGTAGCGTGGTTCCAATAGCATAAGCCATTAAAAGTCCAAAGGTTGTTGCAATACTTGTGATCAGTAGGCTTATAGTTATAAAAATAGCTCGTATGGACTCAGTGTGCATACCAAGACATTTTAAAATAGCTATGTCACCTTTCTTTTGCGAAACATACATAGAAATGAGTGAAACAATATTCATACTTGCTACAAAAACAATCAGGAGCAGGATAAAAAACATTGCATACTTTTCAAGCTTTAGAGCTGAAATCAGTGATGGATATAAGGATATCCAGGAATAGACATCAGTTTTTAAGCTGTTTTTTAGATCGTAAGTTACCTCTTGCGGGTTTGCATGAGGCAATAGTTTGAGATGCACATCTTCAGCTCCCTGATCAGCGAAGAGTGTTGTAAAGAATTCTGGATTGCAATACAAGCTGTTATTATCAAATTCTTCTACGCCAGTTTTGAATATGCCGCTAATGGTTACCTGTGCTTGCTGAAATGTAATGCGAAGACCAGATGGTTGGTCATGGGTATACAAAATGTTGGCTGTGCTACCAACCAAAAGATTTGTTGTTTCTGCTAATTTTGATCCGATTATGACTTGATTGTTCTCTATGAGTTTTTCGATGGATGGATTTTGTTGATGAATGATTTTTTGATCTAGTTTACTTACCAGAGATTCTTTTTGTGGGTCGATGCCATGGAGCATAATCATGATCGGAGTTTGAGAGTTTTCCGGATTGATGATAAGGGCTTGTCCTGTTTGGTGTTTAGTAAAATCTTTAATGCCATAAGCAGGGTTTTTTAAAATGATACCAAGAGATTCCATGTCAAACTGTTCACCTTGTCCATTAATTATTAAATCAGGATAGATTGATTGTATTTTTTCATAGGTTGCTTTTTCAAATCCTGTCATGATTGAAACCACAAGCGCAAGTGAGCTGGTTGCAATTAAAATGCCTAAGAAGCATATTTTTATCATGAAATTAATGGTACTATGTTTATCTTTTGTGAAAAGATAACGACGGGCGATAAATACAAAGCTTTTTTGAATCATAAAAGGATGCCTTCTTGATAAACAGACTTGTCAATTAAAGATCTTTCATATACGTTATGCATGTTATTTTGTCACAAAATTCTTAAGCAGGATGAAGTTATTATGAAGTTGCAAAAAGCTCATGCTTTATTTCGTATGGTTGTTTTTATTCAGTGTATAGTCCTTATAAGTGGTTGCAATAAAATTATTGATTGGGGCAAACAAAATTTCAAACAAGCGGTAGAGCATTCACAAGATTTAGTTGCGCAAGTACAGCCTTATATTAAATCAACTATTGCATATATTCAGTTCGCAACAGTAGCAGAATTCAGTGTTCTTTTGTTAAATGATCAAGTTCGTCTTTTGTATGTTGATTTTCATAAACGGTATCATGGCCTAACTCCAGAGCAAGAATCCCTTATGTTGCAACGAGTTTTAAATGAAAACAAATATTTTATATCATTTTATGTTGTTGGTTCTCAGCCAGATAATGTCTATGAATCCAATAAGTCATTGTTTACAGGTGAATATCAAAAGCTTGGGGCGCTGCTTGGTGATAAAGAAGCAACGTGGCATATGCGCTTGCAAATAGGCAATAAGCAATATTTACCAGAATCTATTAAAGTAGTTGAGCTGCCTGTTGAGTATCGACATTTCTTTGGAAGTCGTTATAGCCAATTTAAGTCAGTGTATCTTGTTCGTTTTGATGCACGCGATCCTCAAGGCTTTCCATTGTTTTCACCACGTGAATTGCATACATTTTCTTTGCGATTCTATTCTTCTCTTTGTAAAACAGATGTAAGCTGGGAAAAGTGCTTGTATAGCAAGCTTGGTTAATTGCGTAGAGTTGATTGCGGAAAGGCAAAACTGCTTTTTTGTTTGATTGTTGTAGTGATTGATTTATTGTTGTTTGATTTAGTCGGTCACCACTCAGCACGTCGTCCTCGGGCTTAACCCGGGGATCCAGCATAAAATAGAAGTCACTTTTTATCTTTTGTTTTGATCGGTTGTTTGGTTGGATTAAGTCGATTACCACTTAACACCGCATTTTTTAAGAAAATCAACTCTGTTGCTACCCGCAACATGGGCCAAAGCATGGGTGCACATGCTTTGGAATCATGCATCTAAGATGGTTTCACCCTCTTAGAAATCACCCTGGTAGTAAATAATCGGCTATTTGCCTAAACCATTTCATGGGCGGCTCATTTGCCTCGGATTTACTGATAAGGATCAGAACTTCTTATCCTACTACTCACTGCGTTGATAGCGCTGCTACCTCGCTTGAATCGCTTCGGTGTGTATGTTTATGGATATTAGTTGAGCACATGGATCTCCGCATTCGCGAGGATGAAGAGGTGAGTGCGGAGTATAAATCTTTAATCGAGTGTTTTAACTAGGTTCTGTGAACAAAATTATCTGAGCCATATCAATGTTCCTACAAAATAAAGAAATGAGAGATAGCTATTTGCGCATTTATCATAGCGTGTAGCGATTCTTCTGAAATGCTTTATTTTTCCAAA
>Ga0247841_10006906_pt1 | contig 17180 bp, 14 predicted proteins | sample LaCruzMarch2015__2_FD_192410 | JGI IMG/M metagenome (GOLD analysis project Ga0247841, IMG submission 192410) | Freshwater microbial communities from meromictic Lake La Cruz, Castile-La Mancha, Spain - LaCruzMarch2015_18m | ecosystem: Environmental > Aquatic > Freshwater > Lake | place: Spain... | reverse complement strand
GCTTGCTTTGATTATCAAATCGGACTTTGTCCTGGAGCTTGTATCGATAAAATATCCGCTCGTGACTATCAAAAAAATATTTCAAATATTTGTCTTCTCTTATCGGGACAAAAAAAACGCTTAAGCGCCCAACTCATTAAAAATAACCCCGATAAAATAAAGGCCTTAAAGCACATTCAGGATGTTTCCTTGCTCACCCGCGAGGACGACTTAAACGAAGCCAAGGTAAACCGCCTTGAAGGCTACGACATTTCTCATCATCAAGGCAAAGAAAGCTATGGTTCGATGGTTGTGTTTGAAAACGGGGAAGCGAACCGGAATGAATACCGCTTATTTAAAATCAAAGACGCTCCCGGCGGTGATGACGAGAGGGCTTTAAGCGAAGTTTTGCTCCGCCGACTTAAACATACTGAGTGGCCCCTCCCCGATATAATTATGATTGACGGCGGCTCGCCTCAAATAAGTTTTTTGTCTAAAATTTTTGAAACAAATAATATTAATATTCCCCTGGTAGGGATATCTAAGTTTGGTGGCGATAAACTCGTCTTTACTCCTAAAACAAAAATTGAAATCAAAGATCTGGCGAAAAATATTAAAACGACTCTTTTAAAATTGCGGGAAGAAGCTCATCGCTTTGCTAATTATGGACGTAAACGTTCCCTTAAAAAGATACATTAAAAAAAACCTCTTGATTTTATTCAAGAGGAAATAATTTTTAACCTTGCGGTCTATGTTTGCCTGGTTGAGCCCATTCAAAATTCAGCTGGAATGATTGAACTAAAAACCGAGGCAAATCTTCAAATGAACTAATAATGTGTTCGGGGGGCAAGCCACTTTTGCGAAAGTCATCATAAGTACTAGCCCCGCTAGCCACACCTAAAAAGTTAATTGAGGTGCGTGAATTCACGATAGCTGCATAATCATAATCGACCGTATCACCGATATATATAATTTGTTCCGGCTTGTAGCCAACCCAGCGAGCGCGCGCGACTATGGGTGAAAAAATCTGACCATCGGGTTTTTGATAATTATAGTCAGTGCTTGTTTGGACAAAAGTAAAGATGCTTGTTTTAAAATTGAGTTTCTGGCTCAAATAATACCAATCAGTATGCGACCTGTCAGTTATAAGGCCAATCGTGCAGGACGAACTGTTAAGTCGCTCAAAAATTCTGAACAAATTTGAGTTTAGTTGATAGTTTTCGACATCCTCTCTGTACTTTGATTTAAGGAGAGACATTTCTACCTTATTTGCACCAGTCACTTCCTGGATTACTTTCCAAATATGGCTCATAGAAGCTCCCCAATTTTTTTGGAGTGTTTTATAGGGTACGCGCCCGACATAATTATAGGCGTGCTTAACTAGATTATTAATCTCTACCTCGGTGTTATCGATAAAGACACCATCGCAATCAAGAACCAGAATCTTGATATTTGACCAATCAATCGCTAATTTAACCTTGCTCATTTGCCCTCCGTTGTTAAAGAAATTTACATATTTTCCGAATATTTCGCATATCATTTGCTGGTCATATTTAAGCTTAATTTCATCTTTTTGTCAACCTTGACAAAAATAAATAAACTGCTAAAATACTGGCATAGTAATTAATAGCTACCACAGACAGCCAGCCAGGCCATATAAGCCTATAAGTCTCGCCGAGGTAAAATCCGCTTAAAATAAGCGTTTTATCGTCTGTGCATGCACAGATTTTTTTATAATCAAATAAATATATATGCCTAAGAACAAAATTCAAAAACAAGAAATTTTACGTAATTTGTCGGAAAAATTTAAAAAATCAAAATCCGTAGTTTTCGCTGGCTTTAACGCTTTGTCCGTTAAAGATAATGAAAATTTACGCGCTCAACTTCGTAAGGAGAATAGCGAGTATTATGTCGCCAAAAAAACCTTAATGAATATTGCCTTCAAGGATCAAATGAAGGATTTAAATGTTCGTGAAATGGATGGCAAATTAGCCGCCATCTTTTCTTATGAAGACGAAGTCGCTCCCGCAAAAATATTGGGAAACTTCCGCAAAGATAAAGATAAGGAAAATCGGGTATTCTTTTTAGGCGGTATTTTAGAAAATAAATTATTGTCAAAAGCCGAAGTCGAAGCTTTGTCTCAATTACCAAGCAAACCAGAATTATATGCGAGACTAGTTGGTACAATGAACGCTCCAATTTCCGGATTTGTTAACGTACTGGCTGGTAATATTAAAAACTTACTTTATGTCTTAAAGGCAATTGAAGAAAAAAAGGCCTAATTAAATAAAAAAATAAATTATTAATAATAAATTTAATTTTAAATCTATGGAAGAAAAAAATGTAGTCGTCCCAGCTAAATTTGAAAAGTTGGTTGGCGAAATCGAAAAAATGAGTGTGTTAGATTTAGCGGAACTCGTTAAAATCTTGGAAGAAAAATTTGGTGTTAGTGCTTCTGCTCCAGCCATGATGATGGCTCCAGGCGCAGCCGCTGCCGCTCCAGTTGAAGAAAAGGATAGCTTTGATGTTGAAATCACCGAAGGCGGTGCGAGTAAAATCAATGTTATTAAAGCCGTTCGTGAATTAACCGAAATGGGATTGAAGGAGGCTAAAGACTTAGTTGATGGCGCTCCAAAAGTTCTAAAAGAAGGTGTTAAGAAAGCTGATGCTGAAGCCATGAAAAAGAGATTAGAAGAGGCTGGCGCTAAAGTAACTTTAAAATAATATTTAAAGTCGTAATATAGAAACAAAAAAGTCGTCACTGTGACGACTTTTTTGTTATTAGGAATGAGATTAAGGGTAGCTTTCAAAAACTCTTATATCATCAAGGATTTAAAGTTAATTTATAAACCATCTCGCCATCCAAGAAATAGACGATCTTATTATTTTCGTCAACCGTAAAATCCTTATAATTGACCAGGGAATTAATTTGATATTGACCGAGTAAGCGCCCATCTTTAATATCTAATACAACTAGGCGTTTTGAACTAGCTTCAAATATATATAAATATTTTACTCCGGCAATTATTTTATTAGCAGTAGTCATGACGGGCGAAATAGCAGATACTGAATAATTTGGTACTTTTTTATTTAAATAGAACTGAGAAACTAAACCATTATTTTCTAAAATATATACTTTACCGTCCTGGCTGATTGAAAAATCACTTGCCTGGCTCAAATTTACTTCTTCCTTTATCCAATTTAAAATACTGCCTGTTCCCGAGCGACTATAACGAAGGATTTGATTTTTATCCTTCGCTAAAACATAAAGCCAGCTACCGTAAATACGATAGCCAACACCATCAGAAAATTCTACTTTTTCATTTAAAGTTGCTTTGCCAGTACTAAGATTAAAATCAACTACGCGATTAGCTTCACGATAATAAATATTACTTTTACCATCAAATTGGGGATTATTTAAATTTAAAGCGCCCGCTACTTCAAAGCGAGTCGAGGAAGCAGACTGAGGAGTAATGCTAAAAATTGAATTGACACCAGCGGCATATATTTTTCCATTTGCCCAAATAAGATTTGTAGTTTTAAGCCCAGTTAGATCATTAACTTTCTCTAGTGATTCAACTTTAACAATTTTTTGAATTTTATCCATTTGCTTATTAAGTTTTTCCTCAAGTTGAGTATAGACAGCGATCTGTTCTTTCTTTATCTGGGGTAGATAGCTTAAAAGAGCCCGAGCATCGATCAGCGCTTTTTTTGCCCCATCTTCATTATTATATAAAAGATATGAATCAATCGAACCTTGTTTTTCCTCGATAGTAGCCACTAAATTATTATAATTATTTAGCGCCGCTTTTTGTTTTCGACTCCAATTCGAATAAGTTAGACTAAGTGAAAAAATAGCAACCACGACAACAAAACCAATAAAAAGTAGGCGATTTTTTTTATTTAGACTTCTGGACCAATGCTTAAGGGTAGCGCCGAGTCCTGACCAAAGTCTAAAACTAAAAATACCCCCTAAATTAACAATGAATTTTTTAAAACCGAAGTTCAACCAATTCGGCTTTTTTTTAAAGAATGTTTTTCCTTTGGGGAAAAATGAATCGACTCGAGCAATATTTAAACTTTTTACGGACGTTAAATCAGGCGAAGTGAGAGGCAATCTTTTTTCGTCCATGGTTTCTCCATGATAAACTTTTTTCGGAATACTTTTCGGTCTGGGTTTTAAATTAACAATAATTCTCTGTAGACCCTTGAAAATCTTAGAGATGCTTATTAGCCCAGCGGGGGCGAGCATTCTTTCTGTTTTTTGTTCAGTATAATTTAAACTAGAAATAGAACTATGGGCCGTTAGGCTTTCATCAACTTCTTCGCGTATTTCTTGATTGTCGATACCAATCGTATTTTTTATAATCACGCCTAAAAATGGTAAAAAGGAATTTATTTTAGTCAAAATATTCTTTATCTGCTCAGCCGCAACAATCGGGGGTAGTTTAGTAATAATATTAACTAAATCTTTATTAGAAACATATTCCGGCAAGGCCTCGCTCACGAAAATAAAATAAGATCCAGTTGGAATTTCACCGCTAATTACTGAGGAAAAAATTGATGGCACTTTAAAACTTGCTTTGTCGCCCGTTTCTGGCACAACGCTAACATCAGAGGCATTCGCCTCGACATTTATGACGTCATATTGTTCGCCGTGACGATATAGTAAGAGGGCTCGATTTTTACCAAAGCTAGAAAAGTATAATTTATTTTCATAAATTACGCCGACGGTCAGATTAGCGCCCGCGATGTTTATTTTTATTTTTTCTTTAGTGATAAATTCGGCTAAATTTTTATTCGTTTTCGAAATGGCCGCTTCAAAAATATTTTCTATTTTAAGGCCTTCAATTTTATCACGCAGAAGTATTTTTTCATCATTATAATAAGTATCATTTAAGCTCGAGATTAAGAAGTTCAAAATCTTTCGTCCATCTGTTTTTTTACCGTTTAATTCGGCTATTATAAAAATTTTACCAGCTAGGCTTTCCTTAAGAGAATCGGGTTGAGCGACAAAGACATCGCTCAAACCACTCGCTTTGCCGGAGTTTAAAATAATGGGGGCAATTTTATTATACATAAGCAAAATTACAATCTTTTGATTGACATTGTTCGTTTGACTGTTTACGTTATATATTATACTATAAATTTATAAATAAAGAAAATATGCTTAATGCACTTTTCGGTTCGTCAATCAGAGTAAAAATTCTAAGCCTCTTTTTGCTTCATCCGGAAAATAAAAATTACATTCCTCAGATTGCTCGCGACTTAAAATTGCCGGCTATTTCCGTTCGGCGAGAAATTGATAATATTCTTAAATTAGGCTTAATTGTCGAGACCGCAAATCCTTCAATTGACCTAGCGCCTGATCAAGCAGATTCCCAAAAAAATGAAATTAAAGTCAAATCAAAATATTTTGAGGCCAATCGAAACTTTATTCTTTATCCAGAAATAAAAGCGCTGTTTATTAAAGCCCAAATTTTATCGAGTCAAAAATTTCTTCTTAATCTGCAAAAGAATTTCCAGCCAAAACTTCTCGCTTTAACTGGCTTTTTTACTAATTATCCTGAAGCGCAAACCGATATTTTAATAGTTGGCCATATTAAACGCCCCCCTTTCTTAAAGCTAATTTCAGAACTGGAAAAAGATTTAGGCCACGAAATTAACTTTACCATTCTTGATGAAAAAGAATATTTATATCGCCAAGAAATAATGGATATTTTCATCTATAATATTATAGAAGGGAAGACGATTACGCTAATTGATACATTCACTCACAAGTAATATGCAAAGGCCCTGGCTCTACTTTTTAAATATTGCTGGCAAAATATTTAAGTATATTCTGATTATAATAATCGGACTTTTTTTTATAATGCTAATTTTTCTAATTAGTTCATATAAAAATTTTAATTTAGCCTATCAACATGGTCTGCAGGGAAAAAATGAACTAACTAACGCCATCGCCCAAGTAAAGTCCGCTAACTGGGATGAGGCGATAAAAAATTCGGTTGCCGCCGAGGACAATTTTTCTATCGTCTTAAACAATCTCGACGCAACTAAAAATAATATCATCATTAAAAAAATTCCGTATTTGCAAACACAAGTTAATGATCTTGAATATCTTTTTAAAACGACGGAAATATTGAGTCGTTCCTTGGAAAGATCCCTACCTTTAATAAAGGAACTGGATCGAATTCGCAGTGGAGCAAGCGGTGGAAATTTTGTAAATTTGGGCGAGCAGGAAAAATCGCAATTTTTAAAATTAATTTACGAGTCAGAGCCGGAAATTAATGGTCTTAAAGCCAATCTTGATTTAGCTCTACTCAACATAAATAAAATTCATCGCATTGGCATACTTTGGCCAGTGTATAGCCAAATAAGCGAATACCAAGCGCAACTTCAAGAAGCCACGAACTTAATGTCTAAATTAGTTCCACTGGCAAAATTGCTACCGGCTCTTGGAGGATATCCTCTGGAAAGTAATTTTCTTATATTGTTGCAGAACAACGACGAACTTCGACCAACTGGCGGGTTTATTGGCGTCTTTGGTCTTGCCAATACAAAAAATGGGGCGCTCGCTTCATTAACGACTGATGATAGCTATCATCTTGATATGCCCGCCGTAAATATTTGGAAAAAGGAACCGCCACTCCCCATTAAAAAATATTTAGAGGTGGAAAATTGGTATTTACGTGATGCTAATTGGGTGCCTGACTGGCCCTTGGCTGCCCAAAAAATAAATGAAATCTATGTCGGAGAAAGTTTAGCAGTAGGCAAAATCGCTCCTAATTTTTCCGGTATCATTGCTATTAATCCTGATTTTATTAGCGACTTACTTCGCTTAGTAGGGCCAATTACGATAAAAGGTGAGTCTTATACTCCAGAAAATTTTCAAGAATTACTACAATTTAACGTCGAAGTAGCCTACAAGGATAGAAATATTTCTTCTTGGGATAGAAAGGAAATTATTAATGAGTTGTTGGCGGAATTACAATTCAAATTATTTAATTTACCGGCCGACAACTGGTCTAACTTGCTTAAGACTTTCGATAATAATGTCGCTTATAAAAATATTCAAATTTACTTTTTCAATTCGACCTTACAAGGTTTAGTTAAAAATCTTAATGCGAGCGGGGAAGTAAAGGACACAAACAATGATTACTTGATGGTGGTTGATGCTAATTTAGCTGCCTTTAAAAGTGACGCGGTCGTCAAGAAAAAAATTGCCTACAATATAGACCAAAGAAACGGGAATACTTCTGCCAATTTAACTTTGGCCTATCGCCATGAAGGCGACTTTGATTGGCGTACGACGCGTTATCGAAGCTATACTCGAGTCTATGCGCCGCTCGGCAGTCGTTTTATTACTTCCTCTGGATTAGATGCAAACACAATGGACTTTAGCACACTCGATGACCCAATTTTAAACAAAACAATTTTTGGCTTTTTCTTTACGGTCGAACCAGGCACGGAAAAGAAAATCACTTTACAATACTCCTTGCCAAGTCGCATAAATGATTATATAAATAATGGTAATTATGAACTACTGGTTCAAAAGCAATCCGGCCGTCGTACCCAAGAACTTAAAGTGAGTCTTAACCCAGAAATGGGAAATAACCGAACTTGGCTAAGCGATTTGAATACTGACAAAATTTTTAAGTAAAACAAATAAAAAACCCTTGTTCCTTTTTTAGGGGAACAAGGGTGTTTTGAGACTAGAGAGCGTTTTGCTACTCTATTCTTTTGATGTTGAGCGAATAAAATCCGCCACCGCCGGGACAATTCACCGGAATTACCGTCATGTCGATAAATATATCCTTATAAATAGGGTCGTAGAATATCGAACTCGTGTTATTCGGGTTCATGGTTGGCGTTGCCATATTACTCCCGAAGCGGGCGCGTTTGGGAAGGTCTGAAACAGGGACCTCATACTTTGACCAATTAACGAAACCGGTAACGGCCAAGGAGGCATGAAGCGGTGTGGCCCAAGAATCATTACTCTTGAATTGAATCCAGGGCGTAATTCCGGTAAAAGGGGCTTCGTTGTTTTGGTAAATAATAATATTTAATCCATTCTGACTAACGTCAAAGCGAACATAATTATCACCACCGACACCCGGCATTACTGGATTCTGACCACCGCCAGCTGTGCTCACATTTCCGTTAACATCCACGTGATAACGCATTAGCCCAAAATTGGCACTATTCACAAAGGCCGAACCTTTAAAATTCGCCCACTGCTCACCAAGACTAGCGGTTACACGAATCAAGGGGGCAACTTCGGCATCAAAATTTATCGGATTATCGATTAGAATTTTGACCCAGTGGCCAGTTTCGCCTGTAGGCATAGGATAAATAGTTGTACCGTCGACGCGATAATTTGTGTCGGCGGGCGGAATAGTAATTAAACTGCCCCAGGGAGGATTCGTGATGTTGCCTTTGTATTTATAATCCAAAGGAGTAAAATAGGCTCCATTTTTATAAATCCAAAATTCCTGCCGATACACTCCAGTTGAAATTAAAGTTTTTCCGACCCAAATGATTGGATCACCGCCGGCTCTAGGCAAATTATTCAGCCAGATTGTGGCCGTGTGCGCGGTACCACCAGCGTCCGTGCCAACAATCGTGACTGATGAAATAACGAATGTTCTTTCATAACGATTAGTGGGCATAGCGGCCGTGGATGTTGTGCTGTTGTTGCCGAAGGTCCAGATGACACTCGACATAGCAACGTTTGAGGTGTAGGAAAACGTATAAACGTTTCCCCCTTCAATGGTAATTGTATCGCCGAGAGCGGTCGCGCTTTTTACGCCACCACCAAGGGGTCCACCGGAGACATTAATTTTTATAACCCCATCGTTATTGGCATTAATGTCATCAGGATCAACGTAGTCAATTTTTTGACACGCGGAAAAGGCAAACAATAAAAGCATTAAAAATGCGCAGAGATTCAGGATTTTTTTCATGGCTATCGATTTTTTTGTTTTGGTAAATATTCAGATTAACATTGCAAGGCGACTTTTGTTAAAAAATCTTCTTGCTTATTAATCCGAATATATATTGTTAAGGAACTAAATAATATATACAATTATTTATTATTTTTGGGACGCATTCTGATAAACAGTGGCGGTTTTTTCGGCAATCTTTTGCCAATCATATTCTTTACAGGCGCGCTCATAGGCTGCCTGCGCTTTTTGTGAAACTACTTCTGGGTTTTCTAAAACATACTTCATTTGTTGCTCTAAATCATTTACGTTACGACTCTGAAAATAGAAACCAGTATCGCGTAAGGCCTCTTTATTACCGTCAATATCACTCGCTAAACAAGCCGTGCGATGTCCCATTGCTTCTAAAAGCGATAGAGATAACCCTTCCATTTCAGAAGTTTGTACAAACAAATAAGCGTGAGCATATAATTGGCGCAAAGCGTCACCGCTCTGATTATTAATAAAACGAATCCGATCATCACCCTGTGCAAGAATCTTTAACTCATTTTCATATTCTCCGTCACCGGCAATCACTAATTTTTTATCAGTTTTGATATTTTTAAAAGCGGGAATTAAATATTGCAATCCTTTTAATTTAATAAGGCGGGATGAACTAAAAATATAGCCATTATCTTCTAAACCCCAAAATTTAAGGGTAGTTTCAGACTGATTATATCCAAGCTCAGTACCATTAGGAATCAAAAAGGTTTCCCGATTATAGCGACGACGGGCATATTCCTGGGTGGCGGGGGTTAAAACAATAATACTATCAGCGAGAGAAAACATAACTCTTTCGCCCCAACGTAGCATCATTTTAGCAAATTTGCTCCATTTATCATTATCGTAATCAAAGCTATGTAAAGTCGCGACTAATTTTGCCCGCGGACAAAATATTTTTGGAATCCATAAAAGAAGGGAAGGGCCAACGCCATGAAAATGGATTATGTCTGGCTGACGACGTAAAACATCCAGACTGGAGAAAAAGGTGTGTGTAATGTTGGCTAAATTTTTTTGATCAATAAATGGTTTATAAATTAACTTAATGCCATTCAAATCTTTTAGTTTATCTGGGGTATAACCACAACGATTATACACTAGCACTTCATGACCAAGTTTATTTAATTGAATACTTAAAAACTCGACGTGTCGTTCCACGCCACCATTTTTGGCAGGTATTCCTTTTTGGCCGATAAATGCGATTCTCATAAGGATATAAATAACAGGGAATTATAATTAATATTTATAATATTGTCAATTAATAATATTTAATAATACCAAAAAAATATAAATTTGTCAATAGATTAAAGGTGATTTGGACAATCTGAGTAAATATAGCTAATATTAGTACAATATTTATTAAATATTCTGATTTATCCCGATAACTAAATTCGAAAGAAGGACATTGTTGTTTAACATTGACTAATTTCATAAATTATATTATAATGAAAAGTCAGAAATTTCTTTAACAATTATAAACCAAAAAACAAAACATATACGATGAAAAAGACGATAATAATGTTAATCGTGCTGTTAACAGCAATTACTCTCCAGGCGCAGACAAAATATGCCACCTATTGGGTAGCGCCAAGCATGGCTTCGGGCATGGCAGAAAAACTATGTTTTGACAGTTTGTTAATTATTGATTATGAAAATCTAATTAATAATCGTGATGAACTTGTCGAAATAAAAAGACTTAACCCGAGCATTAAAATGCTTCTCTACTTTAATCCAATCGAAACTTGGGAAAAGAGTCTGAACAATCGACCGCTGGCCAATGCTCTGCGAACGCAAATCCCTAAACAATATTTTCTTAAACGAAGCGATAAAAAACCAGTTGTCTTTTGGAAGGGAATGAATATGCTCAATATGAGCGACAACTGCCCGAAAGTAAACGGAATAAAATATTACGAATACTACGCGCAGTGGTTGCTCGCTGAGCCCCTGGCCGACCCCCTTGTCGATGGTTGTTTTGCGGATAATGGCACCTCCACTATTTCTTGGATTGATCCACTAATCGATTCGGACAATAATGGTCGAGCTGATAGCCAGACCGAACTCGACGCTTCATGGCAAAAAGGAATGACGAAATTTTTTAGTTTCATCCGCCAAGCAAAAGGAAAAGAATATATAATTATCACTAATAAGGGCGAGAAGTTCTTTTTCTTCGTTAACAACGGCGTGATGGTCGAAAAATTTCCGAATGACTACTTGGGCAGCACGCGAGCTGGTGGCTGGTATCAATGTATTGAGAACGCTCGTCGCTCCGGACCCTATACTATTTTTCAAGTCGATTTCAATCATTTAGAATTCGGCTTAGCTAGCAGTTTGCTGCTGGATAATGTCTACATCTGTCTCGGACAAAACATGCAAATAGCCGAAAAACTACGTATTCCTACTGGCAAACCGCTAGGTAAAATGTATAAAAAGGGCAATGTATATTGTCGTGACTATGAACTCGTGCTCATTGAGGTTAATCCCGAAAAAAAAATCGGTAAAATTATCCCGAAGAACCTGGCAAAAGTTGCCGTTCATTAAAACCAAGTGACCCAGTCCAAACAACTGGGTCTTTTTTTATTCTAATTTTTACGCTATTATTAACTCATATGATTCAATATCTGGTATCAATTGGCTTGGCTGCAGGCGTAGCCCTATTTATCTTAAACCCAGCCCCTGGCATTTTTCTTTTATCTTTCACCGCTCCGATTATTAATTGGACATTCAGCTTTTATAGTCTAGAAATTCCTTTCTCTGATTTAATAGCCGTTATGGCAATTATAGCCTGGCTATTATCTTTTTTGTACCAAATAGTTTTTGCCAAACAAAGCAAAATTGATTTAAAATTTCCGCTTTTTTTCGCTTTTTTCTGCTTTTTTGTAGCCAATTTTTTATCACTATTTAATCACCCTCATCCGCTAAATGGCTTTTATTATATAAGCCGCTGGTTAATCTTACTTTATGCCGCTTATATATTTATACCGACCAATTTAATAAAAAAAGAAAAAACTTTGAAAATCGCTATTTGGGGTTTGGCGCTCTCATCTTTATTAGTCGCTATCAGTGGCTGGCTATCACTTTACGGTCAAGATTGGCAAAGTAGCTTTTTTCGAATTAAATCTATCGCTTGGTGGGGGATTTATCCCTTCGGTGATAACCATAATTTAATTGCAGAGTTTTTAAGTGTGGGTGCTTTTTTATGGCTGGCTTTGAAAGAATGGTCCAAGCCAAAACGTGCTAAAAGAATCTATAATATACTTTTTGTAATAACACTGGCCGCGGCCATTATGACTTTCTCCCGTGCGGCCTGGATCACGATTGCCTTGCAACTATGTATTTATATTTTATGGCGAAACCGCGAACTTCTGAAAAAGCAGGGGGCCTTAGTTTTGTTAGGTATAATCACTATTATTCTTTTGATGTTACCAATTTTTTGGAGGATGAAGATACTCCAAGACGACAATATAAGCTCGACTGAAAACAGGGTACTCCTCACTGAAATTGCATACCAGAACTGGAGTGAAAAGCCTATTTTAGGCCAAGGTACGGGTCGCTTTACTGAACTTGTCGCTAGTAATATTCGATTTACCGCAAAATATGGTGCACCGATTGACTCCCATGGCTTTTTGCAAAAAATAGCCGCTGAATCCGGCATTCTGGGCTTACTCTCTTGGCTTTTCTTAATTATTGTTATTGTAAAAAAAGCTGTTTCTGGTTTAAGGGAGTTTGATAAATCAGCCCCTTGGCTTTTGCCTTTATGGATAGCAGCCGGTGGCGGTCTTTTCTTTCAGATATTTAACACTTCTTATTATAAAGGTAAGGTCTGGTTAATTATTGCCCTTGCCTTAATCGCTACTGAGTTCGCTCGAAAATTCTATGGAAAAAAAGATTAAGATAATATATATTTTACCGAGCATGGCTCGCGGGGGTGCGGAGCGCTTCCTTTTAGATTTACTAAGTAACTTGGATCGAGATAAATTTTCTCCCAGTGTCATTCTTTTTAAAACTAAAGGAGTTTGGTTTGATGAATTATCATCTCTAAACCTGCCAATATATACTTTAACAAAAACATCATTATTAGGTATTGGCAATTTTTGGAAAATATATCAAATAATAAGAGAGGAGAAGCCTCAAATTGTTCATACGCAACTTGGTGGGGATATTCGTGGTCGCCTGGCGGCAGCCCTGGCGCATGTCAAAATTATTATTTCAACCGAACAAAACATTAATAAGAGTGAATCTTGGTGGCATCATTTCGCTAAAATTATTAGTTCATTTTGGGTTGACTCAGTAGTAGCGATTTCTCCAGCTGTAGCCTCAGATATGCACGCGCGTTATTTTTTAGCGTCAAAAAAATGCGCACTTATAATTCCTAACGGTATAAATTTCAATAAATTTACTTATCAGGAAAATCGACCAACGCAGGAACCAATTCTAGTCGGCGCAATCGGACGTTTAACAAAACAAAAAGGCTTCGATCTTTTAATTTCTGCCTGGCAAAAAATAAATCCTCAAAACGCAAAACTTCTTATTGCTGGTAGCGGGGAAGAGTGGGGGTCACTACAGGCGCAAATCAAATCGAACAAACTAGAAAAATCTATTGAATTAATCGGTGATATTAGTGACACACCAAATTTTTATAGTAAGTTAAATTTATTAGTAATTCCTTCTCGCTGGGAGGGCCTAGGAATAGTGGCCCTAGAGGCGGGAGCGAGCGGCATCCCGATTATAGCCAACCAAATCGATGGCTTAAAAGATATAATTAGTCTAAATACAGGATGGCCGGTTGATTTGGATGAGCCAGAAAGTCTTGGCGGTGTCTTAAAAGTAGCGCTTGATTCTTTAGAGACCGAATTACAGAAAAGCAAACAGCGCGCTTTACGTACTTTAGTCGAATCTAAATATAATATTATTAATGTCAGCCAGGAATATTCTAAACTTTATTTAAAATTGATCCAGGAAAAATATGAAGATACTACAAGTTAATAAATATCATTATCCCCGGGGCGGAGCTGATCGCTACTACCTTGACTTAGGCGCGCGTTTAGAAGCCGCTGGCCATGAGCTAGCCTATTTTGCCATGAAGCATCCCAAAAATTTGCCGAGCCCTTGGAGTAAGTATTTTGTCAGTCGTGTTAGCTACAATGAACAAGCTTGGCGCTACGCTCTAAAAATTCCCGGTCGCACTATTTACAGCTTAGAGGCGAAAAAAAAGTTTTCCAGACTACTAAAAGAATTCCAGCCGGATGTTGTTCATATTCATAATATTTATCATCAACTTTCACCCTCAATTCTAGACGCGGCCGCTAAATTTAAAATTCCAGTAATAATGCATGTTCATGACTACAAATTAGTTTGCCCTAATCATGCTTTATTTATTGATAATAAAATTTGCGAAAAATGTTTAATGAAAAATTATTCGCCGGCTGTTAAAAATCGCTGTGTTAAAAATTCTCTGATCGCTAGCTCGCTAGCTGCCCTAGAAATGTATTTACATCACACTTCCTGGAAAATATACGAAAAAAATATAAGTCTCTATATAACGCCTAGCCTTTTTGTAAAAAATATCTTAATTAAGGCTGGCTGGCCGAGTGAAAAAATTGTTGTCGTAAATAATGCTTTTAGTGCTGGCCTGCCCACTCCCCTGGAGACAAAAAAAGAAGACTATTTTCTTTACTTTGGCCGTTTGAGTTCGGAAAAAGGAGTTGATTTGGCAATTAAGGCAAGTAGCCTTGACCCGCGCTTAACGTTAAAAATTGTTGGCAACGGACCAGACGAACCAAGTCTTAAAACTTTAAATGAAAAATCGATCAAAGAGGGAAGAGTAAAATTTCTTGGTTGGCGTGAGGGGGTTGAATTATCAACATTGATCTCCCAGGCGAAAGCAGTAATTATTCCATCACGCTGGTATGAAAATTTCCCGCTCACAGCCCTCGAATCTCTCTCGCTTGGCACACCGGTAATCGCGACTGACATTGGCGGACTTCCCGAAATTGTCACAAGCAAAAATGGGATTCTTGTCCCACCTGAAGATATAGAAGCTTTGAATCTAGCTATGCTCGATATCTTATCAGAAAAAAAACACTGGCCCGATGAACAAATTAGGGAAAGCGCGCAAAACTTTCTCCCCGAAGTAAACACAGGCAGCGTCTTATCAGTCTACAGAGATCTAACAAATACAAAAAACACTCCTTAAAAGAGGAGTGTTTTTAAATGAATATCGTTATTAATTTACTCAATCTTAAATGTCATGCTATAACTCATCTTTGAGTTTACCCCTTCGACCTTAATATCATAAACGCCGATTGGTTTATCAGGTACATTTAGAATTTGAGTGAAGCGACCTCTTTGATCAGATTTAGAGCCTTGCTTAATCCCTGCAAAATCAATCGTTAAATCCTCGTTGGGTAAAAATCCACCACCGTTTAAGGATACTTGGCTATTAATCGCTGCTCGATTCTTATCCATATTTAGAAATAGATTTTCTGTCGCATAAACTTCATCTTCTTCATCCTGCGCTTGGAAGGAGGCAACTTTATTTAAATTTACATCAAGCACTAAAATATTTGCATTATTAAAGACAACAACTTTATCACCATTCAAATTAACAACGTCGAGTCCCATCGCCCAACCGCGCGGTCCGGCAATTCCTCCGGTCCAAGTCCAGTCGTTAACACTCATCGTTTCTTTATTTAATTTAACAACACCGACGCCATTAGAAAAATAGACATACTGACTAAAATTTCGCGCTCCCATATCAAAACCTTCATAATCAAGATGCTTGAAGCTATCTAGCAAATTTCCTTCAAGACTAAATTTTTTGGCGAAATAATCGTCCACGACATATAGATTTTCATTTTCATCCAAGTAAACTTTGTGAGCACTTTTATTATTTTTAAAGTTAAGGGCTATTTCACGGATAACGGTACGGCTTTCTCGGTCATAGATATAAAGCTTGCCATTTTGAATATTAAATAGAAAATGATCATTACCACTTACGTTATAAGGGACCTCTTCATTGCTAAAAGTATATTCATCAATAACCTGCATGTCATTACTCCAAATCTTTACGCTCTTAGCACTTATAGTTGCCAGACGTGAGCCAATATCATCGACGCGATTATACCACTCCCAGTAGGAATTTTTAACCGATGTTACGAGGCTTAAACTGCGTTCGTTTTTGACCTCATATTTATACAAGCTAAAATCACTAATCGCATAAACATACAATTTTGAATCTTCAATGCGCAAATGAGCATCATAAAAACTACCAAATTTATTGAATCTTTGATCAAATGGTTTAATTTTTTCCAGACGATTTAGGTTATCGCCTTCGAGACGAAATAGCTCTAAATTACCAGTATTAGCCGTGACAATATAGAGCTTATCTTGATAGATAAGAGAGTCGCCCGAATAATAAGATTTAGTTTTACCTTGTGAATACGAGACAAAAATTAAAGAAATAATGCCTAATATTACTGTAAAAATTACGATTTTTTTCATAAATATTATTGTTTTATACTTGCAATATCAAATAAATATTTTTAGAGTATCTTATAGAATATACAATTTTTAAAATTATGTCAATAGGTAAGTATTCTATTTGTGTATACTACTTGACAAATAAAATGTTATGTAGTATACTATAAAATCAATCTAAATTGAATTTATGGAATTAAAAGATTTTTTATTGTTAATAAAACACAAGCGCCAAACTATTATATTAATGATAGTTAGTGCGGTTATTATTGTTGCCGGCATATCCTTATTATTTCCGTTGCGCTATGAAGCACAATCACGACTCCTTATAACTCAGGACACGGGAACAGCGGATGCTTACACAGTTTCTCGCTCGAACGAATATCTGGGTAATTTATTTTCTCAAGTAGCTCGCTCCAGTTCATTTTTCGACTTATTAGCTGATACTCAATATAATGTTGATCAAACATATTTTAAAGGGAACTACGAGCAAAAAATAAAAATGTGGCGCAATACAGTTTCTACTAATACTTTAAGTGACTCTGGTATAATCGAAGTTAAGGTCTATCATACCAACCCCTACCAAGCTCAACAAATTGCTTTAGCGGTCAACGATATCTTAATAAATAAAAATTTTAATTATCAAGGTAACGGCGATAAGGTTAAAATTAATGTGATAGATCAACCCTTGGTATCGTCTTACCCGGTTAAACCAAATATAGTTCAAAATGTAATTTTAGC
>Ga0247841_10006905_pt1 | contig 17180 bp, 23 predicted proteins | sample LaCruzMarch2015__2_FD_192410 | JGI IMG/M metagenome (GOLD analysis project Ga0247841, IMG submission 192410) | Freshwater microbial communities from meromictic Lake La Cruz, Castile-La Mancha, Spain - LaCruzMarch2015_18m | ecosystem: Environmental > Aquatic > Freshwater > Lake | place: Spain... | reverse complement strand
GACATTCTTCGCGATGGCATCCTCTTCTATTTGATATGGCAACGGAACACTGGCAATAATAATTGAGGGCCGCGCTGTCTTTTCGCTTTTTTGACAAGAAAAAACAACATCTAAATAAAATTCAGCTGTTGTGTCCGGACCTAATCCGCCAATTATACCTACTGTTTTCATAATATTATCTTTAAGACTCCTTATATTATCATAATTATATCATGCCGCTTTAAAGTAATAAACTCCCTATCAAAAATAGCTCTAATCCGCCAGCCGGCGGAAGAGCTATTTATAGAATGCGGGGAGAGTAAAACGCACTGGTAACGTTTTCAAGTCCTACACCTCATTTAATTATAAAATTATAACATTATTTATTTACTTTAGGCCTTACGATGACATCTTATTTAGTAAACTAATAATTTCATTCTTGTGTTTATTAATAACGTCTTGGGAACGAAAATTTTTTGAAAATTCGGCCAAGGCATTTAAGACTTTTAAAATCCCCTCCCTATTTGGGTTATCAAAATCGACTGCCTGATCGTGAAATACTTTTTTTACAGTTAAGAGACAATACTCACGTCCTTCTGACTCACCGCCTTCGAAGCCCATATCAGCACAATGTGCTTCGTAAAAACAATTCACTATGGCGCTAACGACATCTTGAGGCGTAATTTTATTCATATATTTTAATTTAACTATATTATTTAAATATTATACCACCATATTAAGAAACTAAACACTCATTACGACATAATATATCTAATATTAGTGTTAATATTGAAATATAAAAGGAAGGTACGGGCTTACTCACAAATACCAACTGAGACTTCTATTTAGTTCATAGTTTTACCCACGAAGAAAACAAAGCCCAACTCAGAAACTATTAAATAAATTTAAGTTATTTAATTTTTCAAACACCGCACTGAAAAGCCGCCAGACTTATTGAAGCCATTGCGATAAACGGATTGATAAGAAGAGGATAAAAATCTATCCCAAACATTAGATCCGTTAGGAGATGACGACCAGAAATGTGCGAATGTTCCTCTATTAGAAAATGTACCATCGCTGTTTCGATAACCACCCCCTAAGGCAGTAAATCCGGAAGCATTAGTCCCTGTATTTAAAGAATTCCAATGAACAATTCCCGATTCTTTTAAACTATCTCCAGCCGGAGAACATTGCCACCCAGTAGATGATTCGCAGCCGACCGCCGACTGGCTCTCTACTAAAATTTTATAGTCTGCATCAGTTGGAACATGCCAACCGGAGGGGCAAAGCTTGCCGCTATTTACTGCATAAAAATTATATAATGCTCCATAAACAGAACCATAAAGAACATAGTCATTATTGTACCAAGAATATGCGCCAGTTAAATCGTTTCGCCAATCAAGACTAGTTGTTAAATTTAAAATATTTGTCCCATCATTATACTGAGTCGCTTTTAAATTTTCTTTAAACCAACACTGATTGTTTTCGAATAATTATTAGAATCCCGCGGGTCTACGAAGGTTTGACCACACACAAAAACTGGTGGTTGGCAGAGTCCGTTGCTGCAAGTTTCATTATTTACACAATTGCCACACGAGCCACCGCAACCATCATCACCACAAACCTTGTTTGCGCAGTCAACTATACATCCAGAAAATTCACTTTCACGATAAAAAATAGATAAGTCAGTGCCTACTTCATAATAATTATCATTATTCCCCCCGTCTTTAGCCATTATGTTGTCACGTATAGTATAAGCATAACTTTCCAAAGTAGCATCAATCTCATACTTTAAGCTTGACTCTAGACAAACATAGCGGTAGACCAAATCGGAACTTTTTAGATTAGCGGGGTCAGAGATAGAATTTACAGGGTCCACTGGTAATTGTGAGATTGGCGAGCCACTCGTCAAAGCTGAAAAATTTATGGGTAGCCAACCAACACCGTCAACTACATACAAATTAGCGGATGGTACTTGATGAGCGCCTCCATTTGTAAAAGTCATGCCATCTAAAATTTTAGCCGTAATTTCAGTGCCAGTTCCATCGCTAGGATAGCTATAATAAATAAAATCCGTTCCTTGCCAATTATTATTGCTAGGTGTTCCTTTGCAACCGTAATTATCGACACCAGAAAAAAATGGGTGGGAGGTATTCAGTTGATAGAAAGCAATTGCCTTTTTCAAAGTAGCCAAGTCCGACATCCTTTGTCCGTCACGTAATTTTTTTAATATTTCCGACGGGTTTATAATTAAAAAAATAACTAGTGATAGAATAACTATAATCCCAATACTAATCAGCAACTCCAGTAAAGAAAATCCTTTTTTAAATATATATTTATTCATAATACCATATATACTAAATAATACATCAAAAACTGATCTTTTAAAACAAAATGATATATATTTATTAAATATTATTTTGCGTTGCGAAATTTTGTCTCGCTTACCGCTAGCTCTCATCCCTCCCTTTTCAACATTAACAAAATAAAACAACCAATTTGGTTGTTGTATTTTGTACGCGCAAAGGCTGGGACGTTTTATAATTTATATAAAACAATAGCACAAATTAACATGATAAACACTATAACTTTAACAAAACTTGCCCAAATTCTGTTTTGTCTACTGCTGTTTTTATCTTATCAATAATTTCGTATACTTCCTCATCATTCTTCGCTCCGTCAACAAAGATTTTTATTTTATTAATATCTTTTTTATTAAATTTGACGTTACGGAGATCAATTTTTTGAACGTTTTTTCCAATTTCTATTTCTAAACTTCCATTGCCATCATTATAAAAATCGGGTTCAGTATATTTTACTTCAACTTTCTGTTTGGGTATTTCTCGCTTTTGTCGGTCTTCATCCGAGGTGATTTTTTCTTTTTTTTCAAAATGCTCTTCTTCCGCTTGTTTGTAATTCTCTGTTTTGCGCTCTTCATCTAAAATATCGCGCGCTTTTTCTGGTTCATTTTTTCTTGTTTCCCTTAACTCTTTAGCTAAATTATTTCTATATTCTTGACCGATAAACTTTTCCATATAGTTTATATAATTAATTATATCTTAATACTATCATTTATTTATACATCTTGAAACACCGAAAGTTTAAAATGATAAAAAATATAACATCTGTCAATAATTTGATTTAGCCTTACTCTAAATACTAACAAAGAGCTAGAAAGCGATTAGTATTATTTCTCATGAAGAAGTATCTAAATTACTGTCCCCTAAACAAGATATCGTCTGGGAATATATTGCTGGGCAAAACAAGGTTGTTACGCCGCTAGAAATTTCTCGAGGGACTGGAATTCCTAGGCCAACTATTAATCAGGTGTTAAATAAACTATTGCAACTCAAATGGATAGAGCGGATTGGTGTGGGCAGGACAACTAGATACAAGAAAAGATAAAAGAAGAAAATAGCGGCCACCGGGCTGCTATTTTTATATTTCTAAAAATTTTTAAACATAACAACAAAGTCATCAGCCGGTAAATAACCATGCTTTTTATAAAAATCTAATAAACGATCATCTTTTTTAGCCCAAAGCATAACTGATTTAGCGCCCAAAGAACTTAAATAATTATGAGAATGTGATATCAACTCTTTTCCAATACCTACTCCTTGCAATGATGGCGTGACGGCAATTTCCTCTAAAATAGCCTGCAAACCACCGCTCCAAGATGAAATGTTTAAAAAAATAAAAGCGACAACTGCATTGTTATCATCAGTAGCTACAAAACTATTTTCTCCATAATTTTTATACTTTCCATTTATATACTCTGATGCTGTAGAATCTTTAAAAGTCTCGTTATATGGTTTTTGACTATAAGCTTCTTCTAAGATTATAGAGCACGCCTCTAAGTCGTTTTTATTAATTTTTCTAATTTTCATATAATTGAATTATAACATAAGATTCTCTATCCCACGTACCCACTAGTAAGTGGGTCTTTAGTACTATATCAAAAAGCCCTGAAAATAAAGGGCTTATGGGTCTATCCGATACTAAATTGTCTTAGCGGGGACGATTGCCGGAACATTGAACCGAAAGCACGGCTCAAATTCAAGAATCTTGATAAAAGTATACAAAAATTAAGGGCTACCTACAAAGAATATCCAGACTGATTTGAAATACCGAAATATGACATCCTTTAACTTATTCCTTCCTGATCGATGGATTTGGTTTTATAGAAAATATTCCAGGTGCTGTCATACTATTCTCACTAACTGCTTTATAAACACACGCGATTTGATCTCCATCGCTAGCTACCCATACATTTAAAGGTTCAATATTATTCCATATTTCATTGATAGGGTATGAGGTAAACAAAAGTGTTTTTCCTGCATATATGGATAGGGTATAACCACCTTCTTCACAAATAGCCTTTTTCATTCCCCAATTGGCATCAGACAAAGTGGAAGGAAGTTGTAATTGAAGTTCTTTAGATGATCCTGTGATCTGAATATCTAGTTTTTGCAATTCAATCAAAACAGTCTCTTTAGTGTTATCTGGAATGACCGTACTCCGAGTTTCTGGGGTCTGAGTTTCGCTGGGTATTATGGATTTTTTTGAAAACAATAAATATCCACCTAGAGTAATAATGATTATTCCTAAAATCAAAAAGAAATTTTTCATAGGTTTATTAAATTAATTATATCAGATTCAAACTTAGTAATCTGGCGGAGAGGATGGGACGTTTTGGAACGGGCCTAAGTAAATATTAACAAAAAAATTTATCTAGAATAATATATATAAAAATTTACCTAAAAAATATGAACCAGCGTTAGCAACTAAAGACAGTCCCAAGGCTTCACATATTTTAATTTTAAACAATTGTTTATAAATGATTGCTTCAGTTAAAAAAACTAATAATTCCCCAAAAAATATGTAAAATCCTTGATTTAAAATAAAAGCTGGAAAAACAAACCATAAATAAGGTAGGGTTAGAATTGAAACCAGGGCAGAAATAAAAATAATTAGCGAAACTTTTAATTCTGAATTCTTATAAAAATATCTTACTATAACAATAACCAATGGTATTTCGATTATTATAGTTAACAATAAAGCGTATAAAAAATTTTCTTCGTAAGACATAAATTATCGACAACTGTCGGACGAAAAAATCTTAAAAAAGCATAAAATAGAATGCCAGAAACCATTCTTTTTTACTTGTTTTTCCTCTGGTAAATTAACTGGGGTCGATGATGAATTTATAATATCACCGGAAGTTTGAAAAGTCTCGATTTTTTGTTGAGAGCCATCATTATAATCGGTGATTCTCTTTGATTTATACAAACTTAAATTGCCGTCGGAATTTTTTAACAAAGAATACTCTAAAGTTTCTTTAATTAAGTGATCAGTGTTATCAACAACGCTGTTTCCAGACTCGATATTCTCGGTTAGCAGTTCTAAATTTTTTGGCGAATAAACGTCGTAGTAAGTAACATTGCCCTTGGCATCCCATCCGCCAGAGGCAACTTTTTTCGTATTTAATATCAAATTATTTAAATTTAAAGAAGCAAATTTTTTCTGAGTAACCCAATAGAGGTTAAGTTTATTAAATTTATAACCCTTAGTTAAACATTCATTATTTTTAACCTGATAGGCTATATAATTTTTGTTATTTTCAAGCATGACGCCAGTATAAAAACCAACTAAAGCTAGGTCGGGAAATTTATCGATATTAACTATTTTTAAACAGCGCTGAACTTGATGTTGATTGGAGTTCATAATGTCCGCAGAAGCCAAATTCGGAACAAAAAATAAAAATGCTAATAAAAAGATGGTTACTCTTAATTTCATATAATTAATATTATACGCTAGTGTTTCAATTATATCATACCGTTCTAAAACTATAAACTCTCTATCAAAAATAGCCCATGTTTAGGGCCATTTACAAACTGCGGAGAGGCGGGGATTTCCGCCTCATTCGCTCGCCGTCGCTCGCTCATTCGTTGTCCAGGGATTGCGCTAAGCATCCCCCGGATGCTTAGCGATCGTTCGCTGCGATATTTGTCTGCTGACAAATATCTGGCTCACTTCAATCCTGTTCGAATCCCCTTCATATACAAAATAAAAATACCCACTTGGGTATTTTTATTTTGTACGCGGGGAGTTCGGGACTATATCCGAACTGAAATGAGACAAAATACCAACAAAATTTAAATTTATTATTTTTCGGAACGAATTTCTTAAAAAATTAAATAAGCAGTCTGCTTATTTTTTTATTATACCATTTAATCTTACAAACTTGAAGATAAGCTACAATAAAGCTAATAATAACTATTGCTTAATTTGTCAAAAACTGTTATAATACTATGTCGACCAAACCAGCCCTTTTACTTAACTTATAAGCATTCCCGTGTTTCAACATCGCCGAGTAGGAAGCCAGGGTCGCCGGCTTATTACTTTGCTTAATTCTCTTAAGCATACGGCGTTTAGTAGTCGTTCTAAGCGTTCTATGTTCAGAAAATTGCACCCAACCTAAAAAATCAACGCCGCTGGATAGAGTTTTAAAGAAAGTTTTCTTCGGGTGTAGAGTTAGGCCCAGGCGTTCATTTAAAAATATTTCTAATTTCGGCCGTAAAGCAATTAATTCTTCTTTATTCTCGCTCAAAAATACGAAATCATCTGCGTAGCGAATATAATATTTGATTTTCAAAACACGTTTAACGAATTGGTCGAACTTATTCATATAAACGTTAACCAATAATTGCGATGTTAAATTACCCAGAGGGAGACCGACGCCAATTTTTCCCGGCGTGTTAAAACTATCGATTACCTGTCCGAACAGCCACAATAAATCCGGGTCATCAATATATTTTTCTAAAATATCTTTTAAAATCCGATGATCAATGCTCGCAAAAAATTTTCTGATATCGCATTTAAATATCCAAACAGCTTTCCGATTATTCTCGGAGATTTTATCTCTGAACTCCGCCAGACGGCGAACGGCGCGATGAGTGCCTTTATCCAGCCTGCAGGAATAGGAGTCGTAAACAAATTGCCTGTCAAAATACTGATATGTTTCCTGATATAACAAATGGTGGAGCAACCGGTCGCGAACTACGGCCTTATGAATGTTCCTGGGCTTAGGGTCGGAAATTTTAAAAGCCTGATAATCGCCGTGCTTATAACTTTTTTCTTTTAAATCACGATAAAGACCGAAGATATTGTCTATCAGTCGGCCTTGAAAAATAGCCACATCCGCCCGTTTCTTCTTCCCCGCCAAAAATTCTTCCCAGGCTAAAAGCAGATTGGGGACAGTAATAATTTCTCCGTAAGTTTTAGTAAATTTTTTCATTTTAAAATTATGAGTACATCGCTCCGGCCGCCGGTGGTGCTCGTCAAAACTAAAGAAGCTTACAGTCTCTGGTTTCAGGCTCTCGCGGATTTTCCCAAGATTTACCGCTATAACCTGGGCGGAAAAATTGAGGGTCATTTTCTGTCTCTCCTGGAAAATACTTTTATAACGGCCTATCTGTCGGGCGAGAAGAAATCGGCTCAATTATCAATGGCTATTTTAAAACTCGACGGCCTCAAATTTTTTCTGCAGCTGGCCTGGGAAAATAAGTGCCTCCCTAATATTAAGTACTCTGCCCTTTCTGAAAGCTTAGAGGAAGTGGGCCGAATGCTGGGCGGTTGGAAAAAAGGTTTGGATAATAAAACTCCCTCGAATGAACGAAGGAGAAATTGAAAAGTTGCGGGACGACAACGCGATGACGATACTCGCCATTCCAGACATTGTCATTCTCAAGGCGATTCACGTTGACATTCAGACCGTCCGAATTCACGTTCACGTTGACCACGAAATTGTATAAAGCGCCTTCCGGTTTCACCGTCGCTCTGACGAATACGAAAGAAGCGACTGAATATTATTCGGGACATAAAAGTCCGCAAGCGCCTTATACCAACTTATAATTTTTTAATTAAAAATATTTTTCCTATTTCGTAAGCCGTGGCCGCCGAAAATCTCAAAAATATTTTTAAATGATCTTGGCCCGACAGCCTTGACCGGCGGACAAAACAAAACCATGCTTTCATTATACAAAAAAATCCCCCGGAATCCAAGAGCTTAGTTTTAAACTAAGTTCAAAGGATCCGAGGGACAAAGGGACAAATACCAAAGGAACTATTCGGCCAAAGGTATAAGTTGCGGGACGACAACGCGATGACGAGACTCGCCAAAACAGACAACGTCATACCCAAGGCGAAGCACGAAGACACGCAGACCGTCCGAATACACGTCCACGCCGACCACGAAATATTCTCCGCCGACTTTCGTTAAAAAGAAAGTGGCATAGCCTTCCTGACGAAGCCAGGTAGGATGTTTTTCGCAGAAGCGGATGATTTGAGCCTGTGTCATTACGAGCTTTTCGAGATCGGGAGTAATGCCGGTAAAAATCTGAACGAATGTTCCGTCACCAACCATTTCGCTGATATCAAGCAATGTTTCAGCGGTGGCCGGACCGGACTGATTGAGTCCCCAATTTTTGAAATCGGAGTCGATAAATGATTTGAATGTCTTCTTGGCGTCAGAAATGCACGCTTTGCCGTCGAGAGCTTCAATCATTAATTTCTCGTTGCCGGAGATAAGTTGCAGGATAGAAGGGTTCTTCTTAATTTTTCCGTCTTCCGCGAACAGACCTTCAATCAGCTGAAAAATTACTCCGGGCTTGCCGATTACTGCCTGGACTCTGTCTGAATCGGCGTTGGTTTTCTTTGCGGCGCTGGCGATCGCTTTGGTAATAATACCGGCGAGTTCCAGCCCTTGTCCGAAACTGGGATTTTGGCTACTTTTTTCCATGATAATACCTTTGTTTGAATTGTTAATAATACTGTTTTTTCGCACTTCCCGGCGAAATTGGGGCAATACTCAACATTTGAGCATTAAGATATTATATCACAAAAATTATTATATGTCAATAAAAAGACTTTTCAACAATAAAAAATAGCTAATGTTAGCTATATTTATTAAAATAATAAATCGTCTAAGTGTTAAAAAATAAATGAGAAAAAATGCCAATAAAATAACTATTTCTGTTCAAACTCATTAAGCAAGCCCTGATATTTTAATTGCAACTCCTTATTAATTGTTTTTTCACTTAATTTTGAAATCTTATTATTCCTCAATATTCCGGAACATAAGTCAAAATAGAAACCGTCTTTTGTCGCCACAAATATACAGGACGGACTCCATCTCTGAATCTGCTTTTCGGCAATTTTTTTAATTTCCTCAATATTTAATTCTTTTCTATACTTTACTTCAACCAAATAGACTTTTTCCTTTTTCGCGGATATTAATGTATAGTCTGGGGCATTCCTAATGTTATCAATCGCTTTTTGCGCGCCTTCAAAATTATTACGTTGTGGAAATATTTCTGGCAATATGTTTTCGTAACCAAACGGAATAACCGTATATTCGCCCTGTTCCCTGAACATTTGCTCGAATATAATTTGAGCTATTTTACCTTTTATTAAATTTTTAGAAAAAAAGGCATTGTCCATATATTCAAAAATATTATCTCCCTGCCTCTTTGGCCGCTTTCTCAATCCATGAGCCCATATTTTTATATCCTTCGTTATTGTTCCAATAATAGAACTCGTATCCTTTTGGTATTATTCCACATCTTTCGCTGGTATTTCCTTGTAAATCTTTTATCTTACTAACATCTATACCAATCAAACCATTTCCCCTTTCTTTACTCTTATCAATTTCATATTTGACCCACCTGCTACTGCAAGTTTTTTCTCCAACCAAAACCACGGTCACTGATGTTCCTTCTAGTTGCTTATCAATCCAATTTTTGATGGCTTCATCGCCCTGTCTTTTAACCTTTTCAAAATCGGCTGAGTCGATAAACCCCGCGGCTTCCTTTCCTTGCGTGACCCAACTATTTCTTACAACCATTGCCCTGGAAACGTCTTCATATTTAAAACTAAAAAATACTTTTCTCGCCATACTTTTAATAATTAAAATATATTAAACTTGCTTATTGATATTATAATCATTAATATTCTCATTTATTCTCACAGCTACATCAAGGTGGTTATTAATGTCAGAAATAAAGTCATCCCATTTCACGGGATAAATATACGAATGATCATCACCTATATGAGGGGCACCACTAAGACCGTGGTTATTGCAATTGCCCTTTTTAGGCTCTTTTCTGTTAAACATATTATTTCCGATAACGCCGAACAATATGTTATTCAATAAAGTTCTGCTATTGCAAACTGGGCATGTATTTTCCAAAATAAAATGTTCGTAACTGCCATTTTCATCCGGAACAACCACGGCCAATAGAGCATTGGGTTTGCTCGTTCTGCCGTCTCTCGTTTTTTCTCTTAACGAATACGAGACTTCCCAAGGTATCCATTGATTATCTTCACTTTCAAAAGAATTTTTCATATTCTTTGAAACGAGAACTATGGTAATCGAACTATCATAAATTTTATCACGCAAATTAGACTCTATGGTTTCATCTTTAAATCCGCTCAAATCTTGTCCGTCTTCTTCGCCTTTATTTATATGATCTTCCGCGTCTAAATATTCCTGTAATAAATCTACATAATGTCGTGCCCTTGTGTCGTTTATATTAGGCAAAGGTTTAACGCTTGAGTCTCCATACTTATAGCTTATAAATATTTTTCTTCCCATACATCTTTTGATTGAATATTTTTGCAAAAAATTATTTTTTATTTTGATCCGGAGTAATTACATCGGCAACGGGATTTGTATTAGAGCTATTTTTCCAATCAATCCCGAAATTAAATTTTACAGTATTGATAAGAGACATAAATGAAACAATAATCATAACCACGAGCAATGCTCCATAAAAAATGTTAAGAGTTTTGGAAAACATTGATCTTAGCCAGCTATTTTTCCATAGCTTTTTATGAGCCGTAAAATCCATAGAAAAATCGATATCCTCTTCTTTTTTTTCTCTAATTTCGTCATATAAACTCCTATAGCATCTTTCAAGAGAAAGAAAATATCCGTCTAATATCCAAAAAATAAAAAGGATACAAAAAGAGAAAAAAATATAAGCACCGCTGATATTTTTCGCGACTATAGTAAATATAGCCGCTATGAGTGTTATGGCCCATCCTTTTAAAAGAAAGATATTCCCACTCATTCTCGCTATTATATCTTGAATCATTTTAAGATGTTCTAATTTCTTGCTATCCATATCATTATATTTATATTTTTTATATTTATTAAAAAAATAATATTAATTCCAGCCAAACCAAAAAATTAAAAAACCTACTAATAAAGCACTGGCGAAGGTGATTATTGTTATCCCCCACCACGTTTCTTGCCATCTCTTCCCCTTTTTTCCATAGCCCTTAAAGTCTTTCACGCTTATCCCTTTTCCTTTATTATGCATACCGACGTCAAAACCTTCTGTTTCGATATTTTTATAAACAGTATTTACTCCTTCATCTATAATACCAACGGTCTGTTTATTATTTTCTGAATTTACATTAAGATTGCTATGATTAATGTCTCCAAAGTTATTATTATTAACTTTTATCGTAAATAATTTTCTAAATTCTTCCGGGTCTTCAACCAAATCTACTCCATCGGCAGTGATTTTCACTCCGACAAAGTTTAGAAATTGTTGTCCACAAAATTCACCCCCAACTATTTTTATAAAATATTTTTCTGACAAATAACGAATTTCATTATCCAACTCTTCGTCGGAAATCTTCAGCTCGTTAAGTAAATCATTCGGACTAAAAAAGTCTTTAGATCTATTCTTATATAATACTTCTAATATGCTTTTTCTAATTTCTTTTGGATTCATATTTTTTTATATCATGTTCCCAAATTCTGATGACTTTCCACTCTTTTCTTCTTAAATATTGAGTTATTTTTTTATCTCTTTTTCTATTTTTCTCTATTTTTTCTCTCCAAAAATCATTTTTTAAAAGGTGTTTCCATCGAGGGTATTGCCACCCATGCCAAAAATCGCTATCCAAGAATATACAAATTTTTTCTTTTTTAAATACTATATCTGGTTTGCCCTTTATGTCTTTAACATTAAGCTTAAATCCCTTGATATCCTCCTTTTTTAATAAACTAATAAATTCCGATTCAAACTTAGTATCTTTGGACCTTATTTTGGACATTAAAGATGAACGTTTTTCTACTGTTAGTTTATCCGCTTGTCTTTGTTTTTTAAAATTTCTATGCGAGTAATTCATTTTTACTATAAAAGACCGCTATCAAAAATCTCAGAGGCTAAAGCTTCGTCAAAAACTAAAGAAAATTTTTGATCTATTAATTTTTTCCAAGCATTGACTCTATCTCTAGGCACCTCCGGCATCCTCCAATAATAAGCTAATTTTCCTCCGTCAATTTCTTTAATTTTCCGTAAGATTGAATTAGCGTTTATAAATAAAGCTTCGGCAATTTTTGGCGCTACTATTTTCTTCCTGTTTATTTTAATTTCAACCTTGCCGCCGGCGGTAAACAAATCTCTTAAATTTGGGCAAACTGCGTTATATTCAGCTATCAGATAAGCGGCGACTCTTTCAAATTTAGTATTACCATTACCAAATATTTCCGGGAATAAAACCAATGCCTCAACGATATAATTTTCCTTTTCCCATGATTCCAGATTCCTAAAAGGTTTAATAATTGGGCTCACCGATTTATCTTCTCCTTCTTGGTCTATCCACCACAATTCCTCGCCTTCTTTTAATTGGTTTCTATAATATTCCTTTATCTGTTGAATCGTATCTGGAGAAGTTCTTAAATCATCATAGCTGACGCCCATTTTATCAAAAATAGAATCTCCGATTGGTAAATCCATGTTAATCTTGTAGCGCGGTGAATGGGTCACGCTAACTTCCGGGAGACATTCTTGATAAAGTCTAAATTTAATATCAAATTTTCCGCCGAACTTACCAAAAAAGATATATATCCTTTCCACGTCTTTTTCCCTTAATGATTCCAAAACACTATTTCCGGTTGACGACCATTGATTCTGTTGAGTCATTTTCACTTCAACACCAAAATATTTATTGGCTATAATATCGGGAAAAGCATGAGTATTAGTTTGTCTAATTGTGCCTTCAAAATAAGTTCCTTTGGCGGCTTCGCTCATTTTTTCGTATACCTGGAATTCAAATTCCAGAGGTCCTGGCGTTTTTTTGGCTGTAGAGAAAAACAATTCTTTAGACTTTTCCAATAGTTGAATAAAATCTTTTTCTCTAGCGGTGGTAATTTCTGCGTAAATCATATTACTTTAAATTTTCATCTAAAAAATTTTGAACCGATCGGGCGATATGCCAACCAAAAACTGGCGCTACCGCGTTTCCTATTTGTTTATAAGCGGCCGAAGTTGAAGGTAAAAATGTAAAATCATCTGGGAAAGATTGAATTCTTGCGGCCTCTCTGGCTGATAAACGGCGTTTACCATTCCAGTGCCACTCTATGTTTCCATGATGTTCTGACCTCATTGTTGGCCCTGGCTTATCAGCGGAAACGGTTCCATTACCTTGCCCCTTATTCTTTTTCGCTTGTGACCAAAAATGATTAGCCGCCTCTCCTTCTTTTAAATTTTCTAAATCGCCAAGAGCTTTTTTCAAAGACACCCAATTTACTTTAGACAAAATTGGCGTCGGGTGTTTAAAAACCGGTAATGTTTTTTTTAAGGTACCAACTATAACAACTCTTTCCCTAACTTGTGGTACGCCGTAATCGGCTGCTGTTAATAATTTATAAACGACATGATAACCAAGAGATTCAAAATCCTTAACGATTTTTCTTATCGCCGCTCCATTATTCATTGTTAAAAGCCCCTTCACGTTTTCCGCTATAAATAAACTTGGTTGAGTTCTTTTAACAACCTCCATCATGCTTCGATATAAAGTTCCTCTTAGGCTACCGAAACCTTTTCTCTTACCGGCGTGGCTAAAGTCTTGGCAAGGAAAACCGCCAACCACAATATCCGCCTTATTCGGTAAGGGGTGTTTTGTTTTTTTCTTCTCTTGCAGAATAGCTCTTATATCGCCGCAAACAATGTCTTGATGAAAATAATTCTTAAAAGTTTTACAGGCGTTTTCATCAATATCATTAGCCCAAACTATTTCAAAATTATTTTTTGAATATTTCTTCCCCAAAAAACTAAACCCTCCAATAAGGCCTAAATCTAGACCACCGCAACCCGTAAATAAAGATACGACTTTGTACTTCTTTTTTGTCATAATATTATAGTATTTTATTAATTATATATTACCATTACTTGGATCAATAATCAAAGTTTTTGTCAGTCCTTGCCTTTCGTTTTTGTTTCGTTTATAATACTAATATATCAAACAAACAAAACTATGTCTACACTCACAAAAAAACAAAAACAAATTTATGATTTTGTTCGCGAATACACGGAAAAATACGGCTATGCCCCTTCCCTTATAGAAATAGGGGGCGAATTTGGGATTTCAACTGTTTCGACTATCCACAAGCATATTTCAAACCTTATCGAAAAAGGGCTTATCAAGAGGGTTAAGGGCGTAGCTCGAAGTATTGAGCTTGTCGGCAAAAAAACAGCTGAATTTATGGCCGTCCCAATTACAGGAACTATTGCCGCCGGTCGACCGATTGAAGCGATAGAAGTCCCCGACGACGTTGTGGAAATAGCCAAAGACAGACGCTTCCTGGACGGCGAACTTTACGCCTTACGAGTTAGGGGCAATTCAATGATAGGCGACGGCATATTCGACGGAGACATCGCTATTATCAAAAAACAGGAGTGGGCCGATAACGGCGATACCGCCGTGGCGATCATCGACGATAACGAGGCTACTCTTAAAAAATTCTATAAAGAGAAAGGTCGAATAAGACTGCAGCCGGCCAATCCTACCTTTCAACCGATATTTCGCAAACACGTTGAAATAAGAGGAATAGCGATAAAAATAATTCGGGACTTGGCGAGATATTAATTAAATATGTTTAGTTCCGCGCCCTGCCTTAATGGGCGGGCGTATTTTTTTATGGTTTACCGTTTACCGTCTTTATTTTTTCTTTAGAAAAAGTTTAACTTTTCTTTATCCTCAAAATGTTAAAATATATATAAAAGTTAAAACATATTTTTATGAATTTAACATCGGAAAAAATTAAAGAAACGCTTTCACAACTGACGGAGCTTTTTCACATTGAAAAAAACATCTTTCAAAAATTCGTTATTATTCATAAATATATTGATTTTTTAAATAAGACTCCGATTACAAAAGGAGCTCTGCAAAAAATATTTGATGACAGCGCCGCGACTATGGGCGATATCTATGAAAACCTGCCGAATAAAACCGCCAGAAATAAAGCCCGCGGCAAAAAGTTTTGGATGTATTATTCCGACCTGGAAATGATACACGATATAATGGGCGAATTTAAAGTCGGCAAAACCTCCGAAAGAGCCGAATTCGATAACCTTTGCCAGGATTTTTCCGAACCATATTCCGAAGAAATATTGGAACTCGCTTTTAAAGTGGTGAATTGCCACGTTTTTAATCGGCTTGATCAAGAGTCATTTTTAAACGAAAAGGAACAAGACGGAAAAACTTGGTTTGACGATAAAAAAAGCATTTTATACGTCGACGGTTTTAAAATCATGATAGCCAGGCAAGACAAAGAGACTAACGCCCATAAAATCCTGAAATATATTTTTAAAAATAACAGTGATAATTTAGACGATAACTTTTTCTTTTCGGAAATGGCCGAAGATATTTTTGAAGATTTGGAATACAAAGAAGATAAAAATAGTTGGAAACGTTATTATCGAAGTTGCGAACTTATAAATGAAAAGGTTCTAAAAGAAACAAAGAATGTTGTGGATAACTTTATAATCTTTAACTCGGGAAAAACGGGATGTTTAAAAATAAATCCTAAATTCATTTAATTTACTGGGAAAAATAGCAGAAACTTCCCGCAAATCTTCCCCGGAACTTTCGGGAATACCACTTTCATACAATAGCCTCATAACGATTATGAGGCTTTTTTTATTAAGCCCCAAAACCGCTATCGCCCAGTAAAGGTCGAGGCGCAAAAATTAATTAATAAACAAAATTAACATCTGCAATTATGTTTTACATCAAAGGAACAATAAAAGACGACAAGATAGAAAACTTCACCCGCAAAGACGGAACACCCGGCCAAAAGCGGTTGCTTTACATCGAGCCGTTAAACAGCATTTATCCGATAACCGTTAATGTGCCTTTAAACAAGGACTACGGCAAGATCGGCGCCAAGGTGGAAGTAGAGGTAAAAGTTTACCCCTTCTCTTTCGTCAACAAAGAACGTCAAAGAGCATTTCTTTCGGTTTACGTTCCGGAAGACGAGACCGATAAAAAATAGCTAATCATATGGATATTATAATCGCCACCACAACAGCAACTTCGACGATTTACCGCCTGACCGACGAGGCTTTAAATCTCCTGAATTTCAATTACCAGTTTTGGACGTTCGTTGTTTGCGTTGCCTTGGGATTCGCCGTGATATTTTTAATTCTTAACATTTTCGAATAATATGCACGCCGCGATTATAACTTTCTTTGAGTCTCTCGGGAACATTATCGTTCCCGTCCTGGCAATCGCCTTGATCTCCAAATTATTAATAAGAATTAGCAGATAATAAATTATGTGCTCCGCTGGAATATTAATCTCAAACTCTTGCTACCTGGATAACTGGGTCAATATCACACACTCTTTATCCGCGGGCTTGGTTATGGGCGCGTTTCTCGGAGTAACGGTCGGCATAATTCTATTATTTCTTAAAAAATAATTTAACTGTAATTTTTATGATGAATTTCATTAAGAAAATTAAAGTGGGGTTAATGGCTTTGCTGGGTGTTATCGGTTTAAGTGCCGCTAACGCTTACGCGGCCGTGGACGCGGATATCGCTTCCACAACCAGCGGAATGGCAACGACCGTTAAGGAAAACTTAATGGGCGTCCTAATTTCCAACTTGCCGACCATAGTTATCGTCGGTGTAGCCGTCTTAGCGATCGGCTTCATTTGGAGATTGTTCCGCAGGTTCGCTAAATAGCCCTCAGGTTGCCTGATAATAAAAATCGGGCAACTTATAGGGAGATTGTGATATCGGTTAAGAGCCGGTGACGAGGGACAAAAATGCGTTTTAAGAGTTCTAAACTTTTAAGTCGGCAAACAAATACCCTCTCTCCTTTTAATAATATTTAACCTT
>Ga0247841_10006903_pt1 | contig 17187 bp, 24 predicted proteins | sample LaCruzMarch2015__2_FD_192410 | JGI IMG/M metagenome (GOLD analysis project Ga0247841, IMG submission 192410) | Freshwater microbial communities from meromictic Lake La Cruz, Castile-La Mancha, Spain - LaCruzMarch2015_18m | ecosystem: Environmental > Aquatic > Freshwater > Lake | place: Spain... | reverse complement strand
AGGGACAGCAGCAGGGACAGCAGCATGGGCAGCAAGGACATCAGCATGGGCAGCAGAGGCAGCATGGGCAGCAGAGGCAGCATGGGCAGCAGAGGCAGCAGAGGCAGCAGGGGCAGCAGAAAAAGAAAAAACGCAGATAAAAATATTGGAATATGGAATAAAGATGTTGGGGGAGAAATGAGTATAGATGACCAAAATTATGGGGCAAAAGAAAAAATCTTAGTTGGCTGGCAGGTGTGTCCAGTTTGTGATGGACAAGGGATTAAAAACTTAAACCCTTGCCCCACTTGTAAAGGCAAACGAATTATTAACATCATAACAGGCTTACCGCCGGAGGGATTATGAAAACAGTTTTAATTGATTTGGATTGGTGTGTTGGGAAACTCAAAATTTGGGAAAAAGAAAGGAACAACTCTGAATGGTATGTTTTAGAAATAATTTCTCCAGCTCACGCAGATGAGAATATTCTTGAACCCGCTCAATCTGTATCAATCGGTGGAAGAAAAGTATTGCGTCTTTTAGCCGAAACAATTTTGAAAGAAGTGCCGGAGGGATTATGAAAATGACAGTGATTATGTGGTTAGTAATTTTTATGGTGTGGGTAATGGCGACTTTAGTCTTGGGCAGAACATGGGGGTGCAAACACGAATGGGTGATTGTTGACAAGGTTATTTTGCCTAGTGCCATTGAGCAATTAGCGCCGGCTGAATCGCTAAAATCAGCCGTGCCGTGGGTCTTTAAGAAAAAATATACCTGCATTTTGCAATGTAAGAAATGCGGTAAATTAAATAAAACAGTGGAGAGTAATCCATGAAAAAATGTGCTACCTGTAAACATAAATATCTTGAACCAGAAGAGGAATCTTGTTGCGATTGCCAAGATTGCGACAAGTGGGAGTAAAAGAATGACACGCAAAGAAATAGAAAACCCGAGGTTGTTGAAATGACATACATCCTTATCATTATTTTCGGGTTCTTCTCCCCTACATCCTCTCAACCCTACGTCCAGCAGACGGCAATTATTAGAGGGTTTACGAAGCAGGGTTGTCAGGTCGCCGCTATTGAGGCTAGAAGGGATAGAACGGTTATGTCGTGCTTGTGCCTAGAGGAGAAATGATGAAGGAAAAGTGGAAAGCGGTCGTCGGGTATGAAGGTTGGTATTCAGTTTCAGATCAAGGGAGAGTAAAAAGAGAATTGCAAAATCAAGGTTCCGTAAAAGACAGAATAATGAAAACACCATTGAATCATTCGGGTGGATATCCCCATCTGGGTTTAAATAAAAATGGGATAACCAAAAACTTTACCGTGCATCGTTTAGTGGCACAAGCGTTTTTAGGTGTTAAAGAAAAAAGATTTGAGGTTAACCATAAAAACTCGATTAGAACCGACAATAGGTTATTTAACCTTGAGTGGGTAACCCATTATGAAAACGTGCAACATACTATAAAATCAGGGAGAAAAAGGTTTCCGATAGGAGAGGAAAGCCCACATGCAAAGCTGACGAGAGAAGATGTGTTACAAATAAGAAAAATTTTTAAGAATAAAAAGAGAATATGTAAAAAAGACTATATGACTTTTAATGTTTGTAGGATGACCGTAAAAAGGATAATTGAAAGAAGATCGTGGAGATGGTTGGAATAACAATATGTTTGGAGGAAAAATAGAATGAAAAAGATTTTATGTATCATTGCCGGTTTTGTTTCGGGGATTATATTTTTTGTTTTGATTGTTGTTATCGCAACACTTTTCGATCAATGGTTGCAGGAAAAGAGATGTCCTCTTCAACAAACGGTAAGAGTGGGGATAAACGATACGTTTCTTGTTGACGGTAAGGAATACAGGATTACAGGGTTGGTTGATGTGCCGGTGGATATGGTAAAAATACGAAGGAGGTAGTAACTGCTGATGATAACCATACAAAACGCATCAGAAACGATTAAAAACAATGGATATTTTGAGGTAAAAACGCCATGAAAATCACTAAAGTCACGAAAACCTATTTTGAAACCGAAGGCGAAAGAGTCTACTTTTTCGAGCCTTTGGATGAGGAAATGACCATCACCGAGCTACAAGAAATGATGAACGAACACGAAAAACTTGTACTTGAGATGATCGGAAAAATGAAGAAAGAGGTAATCACGGAGGGCTCCGTGATTCCAAAGGAGAGCGAAAAATGATAAACAAACCTAATAAGAAAATATGGCAAAAATTTTCAAAGTATCAAAAAAATCTATGGGAAGTTTTGAATTATAAATTCAACGCCAAAGAACTATATCCCCCAAAGTCGCCAACATTTTCTTGCACAAAAAAAGAGATTGAATGTATCGCTCATAACCTTGCATTGGTTGCCGTGTGGACTGTCGGGGAAGATATAGAAACCTTCGCAAAGAGGAGGCACGATGAAATATCGAAAAAAACCAATAGTAATTGAGGCTGTTAGATGGATGGGCGATAACTACGAAGAAATAATTTTGTTCACCAATAATGCATCATTTTATCCAATGGATAGTAGAAAGATAAACATTAATACTGAGGACTTGGATTGCTTCACTGGAAAAGTTACAGAGAAACAGGACAAAGTAACTGTTGTATACGCCAGATGTTCTACTGCAAAACAGAAAGAAAATCTTGATCGCCAGAAAGAACGCCTCATGCGTCACGCTGAATCACAGGGTTATAAATACATTGTGATTGATGAAATTGCCAGCGGCATAAACGAGAAACGCAAGGGTCTGCACAAGCTGTTGAACATGGCATTTCAAGGCAAGATTGATCGTGTCCTGATTGAATACAAAGACCGCATAGCCAGATTCGGTTATGAGTATCTCTGGTCAATCTTTCGCAATCTTGGAGTTAAGGTTGAGATAATGGAAAACAGGGAGAAAAAATACGAAGAAGAACTGGCAGAGGACATCATGAAGATTCTTACCTGTTATTCAGCCCGATACTATGGGGCAAGGGGCGGTAGAAAGAAGAAAATTGAGGTTGTCGAATCTAATGCAATTTAAAAAGGAGGTTAGCAAGTGAAAAATAGATTAGCGATATTATTGTATTTTTGCGTTTGTTTTATTTTGACGCTTCGCTTGACAGAGGAATTGATGATTAACCTTGCGCGCCAGAGTGCGGCAAGAGCCATTACATACACGCCAAAGCATACTTTACTTTCGATGAAAAAAACGGTGACAGACCCTCACGAATCGGGAACGGTTGAGTCTGGTAATTACGTTGGATATGACTCAACATGGTATGACCCTTTTTTTAGTATACGCTGTACCAACGAAGGAAAAGATCGAAGCATATTGATATACCATAAACATGTCAAGCGCATTACCAAAACTAAAGAGTGGTTGAAGGTGGAATTTAAGAATGATAAATAATTTTGAATATTATCTTAAGTCAATCAAAGATCACCCGGTTTTAAGCCGGGAAGAAGAAAAGGCATTGGTCAGGCGCGCGCAGAAAGGATGTAAGAAAAGCAAACGGATCATATCTTCGGCATATCAACATTTAATAATCAAGATCGCCAACGGTTATAAGGGCCAGCACGACATCATGGATCTTATCATTGAGGGCAATATCGGGCTGTTAGAAGCGGCCAAGCGATACCAACCAAGGCTAGGCTATAAGTTTTCGACATACGCTTATAGTTATATAAAATTTTATATGATAAAGCATTTATCGTCATTGCCGATGATCCGGCTACCGAAGCATGGGTGCGTGGATATAAAAAATCTTCCAGCGGTAAAGTCAATCGACGCTTCCGTGGACGAAGAGGGGAACAACCTTTACAGTTTTATCCCGGCCCCGGGAGATACAGATTTTAGATCGTTACAGCTTGAGATCCTAGTAGATAATCTTGCCCCGCGCCTTAAGCGGACGATCAAAATGATTTGCAAAAGCAAGAACATGACACAAGTCGGACATAAAATGGGAATAAGCCGGGAAAGAGTGAGGCAATTACGGAATAAGGCGATCATCGAGATGCAAACCTTAGTAAATAAAAAATAAATGTGCATAAAATAAAAAAAGATGGTATCAATCAGTAGGGCAACGGCGGGAGAACACAGATAGCTATTAAGCAAACGTCCGGCAGAAGTTGCCCTGCTTAAAATATGAAAATAAAAATCATAGAAGAAAAAACGCCGGCTTACCCGGTTAACCGGCCAAAGCAAGACCGGGTATTTTTATTCATAGGATTTGAAAATGCCACAGCTTAACGCCGAAGAGAGTGATTATAAAAAAAAGTTAATTGATTTAAGCTGGAAATATTTATACACAAAATTTCGTAACTTCAAACAAGCCAACAAGATACACGTCGCTATCGCTATCGCGCAAAAAGATATGGCGAGTAAACTTGAGCATAGCGGTGAAGTCAATTTAAAAATACCCCAAGAGGAAATAGATTATCGCGTCCGGCGGCTCAAACGGGCTATCGGCGAAATAAAATATAACAACCAAAAGTGAGAGAATGTCAGCGCCTTGTAAAGTAGGAGTTAACTTCGATATGTTCGCCGATGAAAAAGCGATGTGTGTTTTTAACCCCCTATTCATGGTTGAAGAAGATTTTTTTAAGATCAAGACCAAGACCGGGGAATTACTAAAATTAAAACTCAATAAACCGCAACGGTATGTTGTTAATTTTATCAAAAAGCTACGCGCCGAGAAAAAACCCGTAAGGCTTTGGATATTGAAAGGCAGGCAACAGGGCGTAAGCACCTTATCCGAGGCGATGATCTACGCGCTCACCTCTCAACAAGACAACCGCAACAGCCTTATCATGGGCGATCAGGAGGATAAAAGCGAATATCTTTTTCAGATGTCTAAGCTTTACCATGAGGAATTACGGCGAGGTTATCCCCACTTAGCGCCCCCGCTGAAAAAATCTAATGCGAAAATGCTGGAATTTGAAGATCAACGATCGCAGATCATCATTGAAACGGCCAAGAATATCAACGCGGCTCGGGCATATACCTACACCTATGTTCATCTTTCGGAAGTCGCTACCTTCCCCGACCTTACCGGCGTATTGACCGCCCTTATGCAATCCGTGCCGAATTATTGGGATACTATGGTCATCGGTGAAACGACCGCTAACGGCATGAATGAATTTTACGAAGAGTGGAAGCGCGCCGAGGAAGGCAAGACCGATTGGATCCCGGTGTTCATACCGTGGTTTTGGAGTGAGGAATATTCGTTACCGCTTGAGAATAGTCAATTATATCCTATCGCTGGCATGAATTTTGGCGCGGACAACAACGAACGCAAGTTTTTAGAAGAAGAGCAGAAGATCAAGGCAGAGTTTAATCTTACCGCGGAACAGCTTAATTGGCGCCGGTGGTGCATAGTGAATAACTGCAAAGGCGATATAAACATTTTCAAACAAGAATATCCTAGCTTTCCGCAAGAAGCATTTGTCATGTCCGGGGAGAATTTCTTTGACCGGGACGGCATGAACAAGCAGAAAGAAGTTAAGCCGGTGGCGATCGGCGAGATTTTTTACGACAACATGGAGTATAGGTTTAGAGATCAACAGCATGGCCGGCTTGAAATTTTCGCTTATCCTACGCGCGGGGAAGAGTATTTAGTGGTCTTAGACGCCGCAGAAGGCACGCCCGGACGCGATGAGGCGGCCGCTTTAGTGCTTGATAAGGCCTTAAATGACGTTGTAGCGGTGGCCGCTGGGCCATATACCCCGGAAGAATTGACCCAAATCGGGGTAAATCTCGCCCATTACTACCGGGAAGCCTTGCTTATCCCCGAAAATAAGGGCTATGGATACATGGTTTGTCAGCTTGCATATCAAAAATATGGCAATATCTATCGCAAAATAACTAATAAGACGGGGCAAATCGAGCAATCGGACGAGTTAGGCTTCAATACAAACGCCATAACGCGGCCAACAATGCTTGCTAGGCTCAACGATGAGATCAAATATTCATCGACAAGGCTGGCATCTAAGCGTTTAATCGACGAGTGTCGGGCGTTTATCGTGGATCCTAAGTCTAAAAAACCGCAAGCGCAGAACGGAAAGCAGGACGGGCTTGTTATGTGTCGCGCGATTGCCGGCGAAGTCCGGGCGCAATTTCCGTCAATTAAACTTAATCGTGTTGTGGAAGAAGAGGCATATTCCGAACCGGCAGGCGCCGGTTACGGTGGGTTGGCAAGGAAAGGGAGGTAAAAGCCTATGAGAGCTTTATTCGTGTCGATTATCGCGGTTGCGTGCATGTTGTTGATTTTCTTTGGGTGTTTGGCTTTAAGAGATGGCGCAGCGGCCTTGGTTAATAAAGCCGTTATCGCCGCCCTAGAGCGTCAGGGGTTGGGCGTGGTCAAGGATTTGGTGCAACAGACCAACAATAACACTAAGGATATTCAGGTTTTGACCGGGTTTATCAATAAAAACATTATGCCGAAGTTGCCGGAGAAGAAGAAATGAAAGACGAAAAGACCAAGGGTAAGGATTTAGCGGAAAAGCCTACCATGCCAAAAGAGAGTGTGTATTATCCCCGCCTTGATTTTGACGTTAAAGACGTGCCGGGGCTGGATAAATACGATATCGGGGCCAAGATCATGTTGACGATTATCGGCAAGATCAGCCGGATCAGCCAAGAGGCAGACGGCCCAAAGCGGGTTACGGTCGAGTGTCGCCGGGCCAGTGCGAAAAGAAAACAAGGGTAAACCATGACTTTTGAAGAACGGAAAGCGGCGCGCAGGACATTGAATCAAGGCAAATATGTCGAGGCTACCAAGAAAGCTAAGTTTGAAAAACGCCAGCGGCAAGAAAAAGAAAGGCGCGAAGCCTTTTATCCTCATCAAACAGAAAAGCGCATTGAGGCGGCGGCAGAGCAAGAGCTAAAGAATGACCGGGAAACGGCAAAGCAGAAAGGTCAATGGCGAAGCACAGGGTTTAGTATGGCGCCCGGGCATATTATCCGGGATCACGGCGCGTGTTTTAAGCAATGCCAGAACCGTGGGATTAAGTGTGAAGTGCCGGGCGTGATCGACGAGTGTTGCATGATCCGTGGGGAATATACGGATTTTATACCGTTTGGAGAAATGGCGACAGCATGAAGTTAAAAGATAAAATCCTTGCGACAGTGCTGATAGTTTTCGTGTCAATCGGTTTCGTGTTAGCGACCGCGACGATATTCAAATATTGTATTTGGCTTTTAAAACACGGAGGATCACTATAATGGGCGACAATGGCGAGTTAAAACCAGAGGACAGGGTAGATCCCAAGCCCGAAGAGGGCGCAGAAGAAACGCGCTTAGTAATACAGTTATTTGTCAACAAAAGCGGGCAGGTATTCGTCAAGACGACAGCGCAGTTGTCGGCAAAACCCGTTTATCTTGTCGATATTTTAACGAAGGCGTTGAAGTCAACAGTTAATACTTTAATGGCACAGGAAGTCAAGCCGGTGATCCATATGCCGAATCAGGGGTTTATCAATAGGATGAAGGGCGCTTTTGGGCGTAAGAGGTTTTGATGATCGAACCCAACGAAAAATTAAGAGAGCCGAACCAGCGCACAAATTACAAAATGAGCGATGCGCCGGAGGACTATCAAGATAAGATTGACTCTGCTTTCACGCTCAAAAAACTTACCGATGACGAGCGCGACAGTATCAAAAAACACATTAAAGACGCATTGAATAACATCGAGGACGCCCGTAACGAATACGGTCTGTATGATACTTGGAAGGCTAACGAAGATCAATATTACGGTATCTTGCCGGAGAAAACATTTCCTTTTGAGAATGGAAGCAATTACAACGTGCCTTTGACCCGCGAGAAAGTTGACGTTGTGGTGAATAGCTTAGTGACGGCGGTTCATACTCCTGACGATCTTTGGGAGGTATTGCCGACAGAAAGCAACGACAAGGGCATAGCTGAGAAGATTAAATCGCATACCGCTAAACAAAAATTCTTGACCTTTGAGTGCAAACAGGAGTTGAATTACGAGGAAGAGGACGCGCCGGTTATCTTTGAAAGCGTATTACACGGAACCGGATGGTTAGAGTTACCTTGGCATTATGAAACCGATACCCTGAGGGACATCGAGGTTTACACCGCTACCCCGGAAGGGTTAATGCAGTTTTTGAAAAATTATCCTTCGGAAGATAAGGCCGACAACCCGGACGATTGGAAGCATTACAAAAGCCAGCTTGAAAGAATGGACGGCGTTACCAAGGTCGAGATCGTTGTCGAATATGACACGCCGGTATGGGATAACCCCAAGCCAAAGCATATCGCGATCAGGGATTTTTTTATTCACCCCAAAGCCAAGAGTGTAAAAGACTCTAGTTGCCACGGTAAGCGCCATGTTTTGACCGGCGCCGAATTATTACGCGGGAAACAAGACGGGAAATTTATCGAGGAAGATGTCGAGGAATTGCGTTATGAAAAAAATTCAAAAGGTGAGGACGAAGAGGTAAACGATTTTCTTACCCGCGAATATACTTGCTTTACAATGGAAGTCAGATATTCCTTTGGCAAAGATGACATCGGGAAAAAATACCTTGTCGATATTCTCTGGAACGGTTTATCTGGGGAAACCGAGGAAGAGGACGAGGGCGCCGGAGAAAAAGAAACAGACTCTAAGTGCTTATTGCTTCGTGTGCGCCGCTTCCCCTACTGGCATAACCGCCCTTATTTTATCCCAAAATATATCAGCGAGAAAAAAGAGGACGGAATTTACCGTGAGGGTCTTTGCGAAATGCTCACCGACGGGCAAGATCTTTCTAACGTAGCATTGAATTTCTTTTTAGATTGCTTGCTTTACGGGTCGATACCGATAGTCAAGGGTAATCTTGCTGAAAGGAAAACACTTAGTAAACAATTGAGCAAAGGTCTTTTCCCTGGGTTGAGCTTATGGACTAAGAACCCCAACGATATTACGTTTACCACTACGGCGATCAGCCCGGCGGTGGGTGAATTGATGAATGTCTTGAAGTTAGGGGCAGAAGCCGGGCGCATGGCCGGTGGTGGTAGCGAGAACATGTCCGGGCGTGAATCGGTAAGCGATCCGCGCGCGCCGGCGGCCAAGACACAAATGCTTTTACAACAGGCCAATAAAAAGATCGCCGGGTTTATTCATGTTCTCCAGCGGTCGAATCGTGAGGTTGCCTTTCAGTTGATCGAATTATATTATCAATACCGGCCCAATGGCAAGGTATATCGCTCAATGGGCGAAGATGGTCAATGGGCTTTCCCTAAGATTAGCCGTGAAGAGTTAAGAGAACGTAGCGAATACCGTCCAGTAGGCTCTATCGAAACGGTTGACAAGGGGTTATTCTTGCAGCAATTGATGTCTTTCTATGAGTTATCGCAGAAAGAGCCTTTATTGCAATTCCCTGAAAATCGCCGGTTTTTACTTGAGAACATCATGAGAACAATGGGCGGTATCTTAGAGCAAAGTATGGCTAAGGTATTACCAAGCGATGAACAAATCAAGCAACGCGAGATTATGATGCGCGCGCAAGCGTTGATTATGAAAGAAAAAATGCAGAAAGCGGAAATGCGGGCAGAGGGAATGAAGGCGCGGGCGAGGGAATTGCTTGAGTCTGGTGTGCCGCGGGAAGCGATCGAGGCGCAGTTAGCGCAAGAATTCCCGCCGATACCCGGAACGCAAACGATGAACCCGGAACAAGGAGGGCTACCTAATGGGATTCCTGGACAAATGCAAGCTCCGCAAGGCGTCGCGCCAGCGGGACAGCCAATTAGCTGACGAGTTTAAGCTAAAGCGCAAAGAAACGCGTGAGGAGATCATCGAGTTAGGAGAGATATTCCGCGCGCTCTTAAGCGATGCCCGTTATTTAAAAGCAAAACGGGTCTATGTCGGTCTTTATGAAAGCGTCAAGCAAGAGTTAATATCCGCGCCGATTAGCGCCGAGAGTGAAACTAAGCGGGTGTTGCTGGTTGCGATTCAAGAGATTATGGGGATCCCGGCTGAATATAGTGAGGCATTAAAAGAGATTGAGAAGGCAGGAGAAAGACCCGATGACGTGGATTAAAGAATTGCGCTGTCCGCACGTCAAGGAAGATGGGAAGCCTTGCGGTAGGTTGCTTTGTAAATATTCCGAAGGGTTGAGTAATATTCAGATTAAATGTAATCGTTGCAAAACGATTTTTGACATTAGCGAAGGAGAAAACGGATTAACGATTAAAGAGTTGACTCCCGTTATTTGACAATTAGGCATTACGCTTTGAGGTTCTTGAAACCCTAAACGTGAATCGAGTTTGTTGTGGATCGTCGATTTATGCTTAGGGTTTTTTTATTTATAACCCGTTTCCACAATCGCGGCTGTCCCCAGCCGTGTTAAAAAATGGAGGTATTTATGTGGACAGAGTTACTTAAACGGTCGATGTTTCCTAAGTTTTCCATTGTTGGCGAAGAGGAAGGCGGCGGCCCGGTCAAGGAAGAGAAGCCGCCGGTCAAAGACGAGCTTAGCGACGGCGAGAAGGCAATCCTAGACCAGATGGAAAAAGAAGAGAGCGAGAGCAGTGAAGAAAAAGAGCCAAAGGGCGATGAGGATCCCGACAAAAACGAGCCAGAGGACAAGTCCGGCGAGAAAGAGAAACCGCCTAAGTCCGAGGAAACCGAGGATAAAGACGAAAACGGTGTGCCTTGGAAGAACCGGGCCAAAGAGCATGAGCGCAAAGCGGCGGAGAAAGAAAGGCTCTTAGCCGAAAAAGACGCCGAGATCGCGCGTCTTGCTCAACAAATGCCGGCCAAACCGCCGCAGATGTCGCCGCAGGAATATCGGACAAAGCTGGTTGAGCAGTTGAAAACGCAATATCCAACGATGGACGAGGATCAGCTAAATGCAGTTTTGGATATTTCGACGACTATCGCCAGCGCGCAGGTGGATCACGCTTTAACGCCTTTTCGTCCGACGGTAAGAGATTTTCACGTTAATACCGCAAAGGCCGCTGTTTCCGAAAAAGAAAAAAAGTTTTTCGAGAAGCATAAAGCCGAGTTTGAAGAGGTGCTTTCACAGATTCCTGAACAGGCCAAGATGACCCCGGAAGGCGCGCGCCATGCGGTTACCAACGCTATCTTGATCGTTAAAGGGAAACACGCCGACGAGATCGAGGCCAGCATCGACGCGCGGATTGCTACGGCGGTCGAGGCGGCTCTCAAGAAAACCAACAAGCGCATTGCTGATAATGACGCTAGCGGGGGAGAACGTGGAGGGAATAACCTTTCCGGCGTATCTCTTACTAAAGAGCAAGAGCGTCAGTGTAAGGAGTTAGGTTACGACAAACAGCAGTATGCTAGTTTGTTAAAAGGTTTACAGGCTAAAGCTAAAGAACGGAATCAACCGATTCCACAAGTATTAAGTTAAGGGAGGTAAGAAGATGCCGATTAACATTTACGGGAAACCGATTTTTTGCGGTTACGCGAGAGGTAAAAGGACGATGATTTGGTTGCCGATTGCCGCGAGCCAAGTATTTAAAGCCTTGTCTGCTAAGTGCGGACAAGTCGACAGCAACAACGATTTTGCGTTGTCTGCCGATAATGACACTGCAATTTTTGGTTGGGCGGAAATGGGAGAAATTACTTCTTCATCTACCGCTGGCGCCGATAAATGCGCCGTTGATATTTCTATGGATGCGCAGTATTGGGTCCCGGCTGACGCAACCGTTACCGAGGCAATGCGTGGGGAAACTTGCGACATAATAGTATCTACGAACATCATTAAGGCTGATGTTGGAGAAAATAACCAAGCGGTCTTTTTGATTACCGAGGTTGATACAGCAAACCAGTATGTCATGGTAAAGATTGCCGATGGCAAGCAACAGGCGAAGGGCGTAGCTTAATAAGATAAAAACCCCTTGAACGTCAACGAACGTCTAAAGGTTCTCAAGGAGGTTAGCGATGGTTAGAAATCAGTTTACGGAATCGATTAAAAGACAAGCGATCAATTGGTTCTGGGGTAATTATACCGCAGTGCCGATGGAACATCAGTCGATTTTCGATATGGGAAGCTCGGTAGACGCTTACGAACAGAGCGTCAGCGGTATCGGTATGGGTGAACTTGCCGAGGTTGCGGAAGGCGAAGAGTTTGAGGTTGATAACGCCGCCGAAGGGTTTACCGTTTACGCGAAAATGCGTAAATTTGGTAAACGGACAGAGGTCACTCAAGAATTGGTTGAAGATAATCGTCAAGTCAAGAGTTTTTTAAAGTCGATTGTTTCAGGGTGGGGTTCGGCGACCAACATGACAATGGAAAGATTCTTTGCTAAGTTTTTCGTCTATGGCGGTTTGACAGCCGGGCATGATGTTTTCAACAACACGATCACCGGTATCTTAACAGATTCAACCGGCAATTTGTGCTATGACAGCAAACCTCTTTTCAATTTGTCAGGTAACGAGAGAACATCCAAGGGCGGCGGAACGTATTACAACGGTATCGCTAGTGATCTTGACGCGGATAATTTTGAAACATTATGGAATTTGATTACCGTTACGAACGCGAAAAACGAGCGCGACGAAGAAGTGGTTATCATGCCGAATATGTTGATCGTGCCTCCGCAGTTAAGGTTTACGGCCCAAAGATTACTTGAAAGCGAAAAGAAACCCGGCGAATTTGTTAACGATATTAACACCTTGCAGGACATTGTTACCTTGAAAGTGTGGCGTTATTTAGCCGGAGATTCAAACGCATGGTTCTTAGGAACAGCCGGTAAGGGGTTAAAGGGTTATCGCCGTCGTCCTCCGAAGGTTGATTTTTATTACGATGAGGACAGAGAAGTTTACAAGGCTAAAACTTCTACCCGGTTCGGTGGCACGGTAGATGATTTTAGACCGTGGGGCGGAAGCAATTTTGCTACAACCTAATAGATTATGAGTTTTTGTCCAGTGGCAGTATGCGTGAGTTGTGGATCGCGGGTTAAAAAGCCCGTGTATATCAGCGGTAGCGCATACTGCCCAGTGGACGCGGAAGTAGAAAAAGATCATTTAGCGGCTTCTAAAAAGAAAAAATCATTACGAGAATTCAAGAAATTGATACGACAAGCGAGTTAAGGAGGTTACAAGATGGCGGAGAAGAAAGGCGTTAATACTTACGATGAGAGCGAAGGCTTGAAAGAGAAAAAAGTCATTTCGCAGAAAGATAGCGGCTTGGTTTACGTTTCTCACGCGAAGCATAACCAGATTTCTAAAAAGGGTTTTATCCCTAAAAGTGTTCACAAGATTGACGTGAATACTAAGGAATACGGTTACATTTCAACGGCGGAATTTAAAAAAGCCCTAGAAGAGATCAAAGAAGATGTCAAGGAATAAATGCACAAAGTAAGGAGGGTGAACGATGAATAGATTTTTACGCTTGGCAATGATAATCCTGATGATGGCTTGGGCTATCCCGGGTTTTCCTGCCGCGTCTAAAATGGGGCCGGTTAATGTTAAAGCAAAAGCCATTAGCACTACGGTTTTACAGGTTAGCGACGCTAGCGGTGACGCTTTAATATCGGTACCTGAAGATGGCGGTATTCTTTTAGGAGAAACCCCGGCAAGCACACCGTCAGAGGGGACGATTTGGTATGACACGTCGGCTCATACCTTGAAGTATCGGGACAATTCTACATCGAATACGATCGCGACCGGCGCCGCCGCTTCATTGGACGCGGCTTACAATTCGGGCGCGACGATTACGCAAGACGCTACCGGCGACCTTTTGATTAACGCGGCGACCAGCGGTAACAATATGGAGATCGCCAACACTTACGCCGGGACGCAAGCTATTTTGTTAGAATTGGATAGCCAGACTAACTCGCAAGACGTTACGGACGCTATTCTTTTCAGCACAAATGGCACGACCGCAACGATTACCGACGCGATAGACGCTTCGGACGCGGCGATCGTCAATGCGATCAACGTAGGCGCGAATGAGATCGTAGGCACGACTGGCACGATTAACTTGACCGATTTTGACGTGGACGCAGACGGCGCGGTTGTTTTGGCGAGCGATGAATCGGCCACGATGATTACCTTATCGCCTTCGGCCTCGACTGCTACCGGCATTGACGCTTCCTCGGCCAACCTGACGACTGCCATTAAAACCGGCGCGGCGGCTATTGACGGCACCAATTTTGATGTCAGTGGAGCAGGCGCGATCAGCGGAACATCTTTGGCTATCAGTGGCGCGGCCACAATCGGCACGTTTAAAAGTAATGCCTTGGTCGCTTCTTCGGCAGGATCAACGATTACCCTTGATGGTGATGCGGCGGGGGGAGTGAATATCTGTTCAACCTCTACCGGCGGAATCACCTTGGGCGATGATGTTACAGTTGCCGACGCAAAAGATGTTACTATCGGCGAAGGTAAATTGACGGTTGATAATGACGCGAACGAAACGGCGGTTGATATTCAATCTTCGGCGACCACTACCGGAAGCCCTCTTTTGATTACCTCTTCCGCTACGGCTTTAAGCGTTATTAGCGCGACCGCAGACGACATGACTACCGGCGGTAAGATGTTGTATTTAGACAGCGACGCTATTGCTACCGATAATTACTATGCCTACCTTTACAACGGAACTTCGGCAGAGTTTACTATCAGCAGATACGGCGCAACGGTTATCGCGGGCGTGGCATCTACCGATGTTTTGACACTTACGGCGGGCGATTTACAGATCACCGCAGGCGACATCGACCTAGACAACGGTCAGGTTGACTTAGCTTCCGGCACAGATCAAGTCGTTTTAGCGGTATCTCGCAACGTAACGACCACTTCAAACGCGGTAATGACGATCAGCCAGACACACGCAAGCGCGACCGGCACGGCTTTAGATATTACACAGGCCGGCACCGGTAACGATTATGGCGTGGTTTTAACGCACAATGGCGATTATTCGGCTGTTTACATCGACGCTGGGGCGGCTTCCGATGGCGACGCTATCGAGATTCCGATGGCTAACCGCCTTGACGAACGGGCGCTCAACGTAACCGGCGCTATCACCGGCACAGCGGGCGAAGGTGTTATCGAGGTTCACGCGACAGGTAACATCGCCAGCACGGCGGCTCTTTTACGTTTAGACGCAGATACAGGAACTCCGGCTGGAACGCAGGGTTATTGTATTTACGTTGATGACGACGCTGGCGTGCAAGCTGGGGCATACGCAGTAGAGATCAATTCCGAGGACAACGAAGGGTTGAATGTGTCTAAGGGGCAATCAATCTTCGCCGAAACGGTCAATTTAACTACCGGGGCGACACTACAAAATGGTGAAACCCTTGTGAACTCTAGCGATGGAGTAGTCAGGCTTTTAGGCGAAGATGATACCGGGTTAGATTTGCTTGTTCAGTCGAAAGACCACAACATTACCGGCGACGCTTCCTTGACCTTGAGTGCCGACGCTTCCGGGGATAATGGCGATGAATGGCGCATTATTTCTCAAGCTAGCGGTAACGATTTAAGCATCAATACCGACGCAAGCGGTTCTTTTGTGGAAGTGCTTAATTTGACTACCGCTGGTGTTTTGCAGATCGACAGTGATCTTACGGTAAGTGGCGGAGATATTTCTTCCGGGACAGCAGTAGGCATGAAATTCACAACTAATTCTCTTACGACCAGATATGCCTATATGCCGGTAAGTTATGTATCGGCTACCGAGGCCCGCATTGGCGGTATCGGTTTAGGCAATCTTTGCGTAGGGTTGGCCGGCGTGGACGAAATCGGTAGCACCGAAGGTTATGTAACCTTGGGCGAAGCGGCTGATTTTTTAAGGTTCACCGCACAGCTACCGCCTAATTTTGTCGATGGCGGATCGGCGGCAGATCTTGTCCTTGAGTTTGATCTACTTGAACAAGACGCCGCGGAAGGTAACTATGACGTGCGTATTTTCGAGTATGGCAACACCACACCGATTATCACGGACACTATCGTAGTGGCTAACGGCGCGTCAAGAGCATGGTCAGGCTTGGTTACATTATCGACAGGTATCGGCGCGGACGCTGATATTGACGCTGATGATTTGTTATTGATCGAGATTACGGCTACCTCTGATGACGACAACGTGAACGTTTACGGTGCGCGTTTGACTTACAAGGTCGGCGTGCAAGCTACCCGGACTTAAGTTTTCTCGACAGGGGCGGTTACGCCGCCCTTGTCCGTTTTTTTAAAATTAGGGGTTATTAGCATATTAACTAAATTTACGCAGGAGGCTAAATTTATGAGAAGAAAAATATCGTTTATGGTATTGGGTTTTTGTATGGTTACGCTCGCCGCGTTTGCCGCACGCTATGTGGTATCGCGTCAATATCTCGCCGATTCCACAAATGGCTTGTGGAAAGATTTGGCTATGACTACGGCCACGGCTAATTATACATCGAATAAAATGCTGATTAAAAATTCCGAGGGATTTAATAAATTGATCGTAAAAACATCAAACGCCGATAGCGCATTGGCGATAAGTTACCAGACTTCCGAGGATGGCGGAACTACTTGGTATTCGCCTTACGACACAGACGGAACAGATTTAGGCGCATTGGTTACGGGTTTAGCCTCTAATCGTGCAATCGTTTTTCAACCGGCAATCGCGGAATATATCCGTTTTAATTATACATTAAGTGGAGGTAATTCCACCGTAACATCGGAACTTGTTACGAAATCTAGTTTGTAAGGAGGAAAAACATGTTTAGGAAAGCGTTGAGTCATATTATTTTTGTTACGGTAATTCTTATTTTAGGTTTATTGGTTTTTGCCCCGCTTAAACCACTGATCGTTAACGCCCAGCATGGCGGATCCGGGGCGCATGACTCAACGCGGGATTATCTAGGGCGGGTTAATACTAATATCGAGCCTTCCGCGAATAATACTTATTCATTGGGCAGCACGACCAAGAAATTCAAAACCGCCGACATTATAACCCTTAACGCTACGAATGTCAGCGTATCGGCGATCACCGGACTAACCTCCAACGGTGTTGTCACCACCTCCGGCGGTATCGGCACTTTAGGCGTAGCCACAAATTCAACATTATTAGCAGGCTCAATTTCCGATGAAACTGGCACGGGTGCTTTGGTGTTTGCCACCAATTCAACTCTTGCTGGAACGACTACCGCCAACATCGCCAACGTTACCACAATCAACACTACCGATATTAACGCTTCTGGAACGGTAAGAGGCGTTGCTGAGGTCATTTCTGGTGACGCGGATGAGCAAGGGGCATTTACTCTTTTTTCTGGTG
>Ga0247841_10006902_pt1 | contig 17189 bp, 15 predicted proteins | sample LaCruzMarch2015__2_FD_192410 | JGI IMG/M metagenome (GOLD analysis project Ga0247841, IMG submission 192410) | Freshwater microbial communities from meromictic Lake La Cruz, Castile-La Mancha, Spain - LaCruzMarch2015_18m | ecosystem: Environmental > Aquatic > Freshwater > Lake | place: Spain... | reverse complement strand
AGGTTATCCTGACCTAAAAATCAGCCTACAACCAATTCGAAGCAAAAATTTTTCCATGGCACTAATTTTAACCACGATTACTAATTTTTACATTTTATCATAAAACCCCTTTTCAGAGGGGACTCAAGATTTGGGAATTTGAAGATACGTTTGTGATGATGAATAATAATGAATGATATTACATCCGAAAACCGGGTTGAGCAATTATTTTTGATTTTTGAATTGTGGTTTTGATTTTTGATTTTTGAATTTTGAGTTGTCAATTTACTGATTATGTCCAATAAACCTAAAATTCTCACCCGCACGGTCCTTTTGGTCTCTTTCGTGAGCTTATTTACCGATGTTGCCAGTGAGATGCTGTATCCCATTATGCCGGTTTACCTTAAATCGATCGGGTTTTCAGTGCTTCTGATCGGAATTCTTGAGGGTTTTGCCGAAGCTACAGCGGGTTTAAGCAAGGGTTATTTCGGCCACCTGTCCGATTCCTTGCAAAAACGAGTGCCCTTCATCAGGGCAGGCTATTCTTTAAGCGCACTTTCCAAGCCAATGATGGTCCTATTTACCTTTCCTGTCTGGATATTTTTTGCCCGAACGCTTGACCGTTTTGGCAAAGGGATCCGTACAAGTGCCCGCGATGCAATGCTCAGCGACGAAACCACCAGGGAACACAAGGGAAAAGTATTTGGCTTTCATCGTTCGATGGATACCGTTGGTGCATCAATCGGCCCCATCCTGGCTTTGATTTTCTTGTATTTTTATCCCGGACAGTATAAATGGATGTTCTTTTTTGCCTTTTTTCCCGGCCTCATCGCCATCGGACTGACGTTCTTGCTGAAGGATAAAGTCACAAAGTCACAGAGTCACAATGTTACTGAGGTAGATGACCACATGGATCAGGGGTTACGTGGTCACAAAGTGCAAATTTCACCACCTCACCATCCCGCCACTCCGCCACCTGTAATTGGTTTTTTTTCTTATCTTAGGTACTGGCAGGTTGCTTCTCCATCTTTTCGTTACCTGGTAGCCGGACTCCTGGTATTCACCCTTTTCAACAGCTCCGACGCATTTTTACTCCTGGCTTTAAAGGAGCAGCATTTTTCCGATACTATGATGATTGGGGTTTATATCTTTTATAACCTGGTGTACGCTCTGTTTTCGTATCCGATAGGGGCTCTTGCTGACAAAATTGGGTTAAAAACCATGCTGATTGCCGGATTGGTGTTGTTTGCCTTTGTTTATTCAAGCATGGGATTTGTGAGTTCACTGGCTTTCTTCGGGATTTTGTTTTTCTTTTACGGAGTTTATGCAGCCTGTACTGAGGGAATTTCAAAAGCGCTGCTTTCGAATCTTGCTGCAAAGACTGAAACAGCAACTGCACTGGGTTTTTATAACAGCGCCGCCAGCATTTGTACGTTGATCGCAAGCAGTCTGGCCGGTGTACTGTGGTATTCAATCGGCCCGCAAGCGATGTTCCTGATTTCGGGTGTTGGCGTTTTTGCAGTGGTTTGTTACCTGGTTTTGGTATTCCGCTTGCAGAAATTACGGCAAATGTAAAATCCTGTAATTACTTATAATCCTCAGGTCTTTCTTGTTCCATAAGTGCCCACTACTGACCATATAGAAAAATCCCCGGCATCGCTGCACGGGGATTTTCAACCCACAGAAAACAAACGCTATTAGTAAATATTGACTGCATTACGGTACCCTGGTTTGTCCATATACCAATCCTGATACTGGACACCTGAGGATTGAGCCCATTCCGCAAAGTGCAGGTATGTTTGAACGATGTCGGCTTTTTCGATGGGGTATTCAAAATCGATCGGAATTTCAAGACCCCAGGGCAATCCCGTGGTTGAGCGGTAATAAAATCCCAGATCAGGATTTGAGGCATCCACATCGGAACCGAAGTAAACTGTATTTGCAAGTTGTGTAGGAGGATGATCTTTCAAATGTACCTCTTTTCCACGATCCTGATTCACAAAAATGAACGGGTTATATGGCGGAGTACCGATATTGGCCTGAGGTGTTGAAAGGTGAACCGTAACTGTTTGGATTTCGGTTTGTACGGTATACCCGCCATGAACTGTATTGATGATAGCGCCTCCAAGCAAGGTATTAACGGCATCAACAGGAATGATGACTGTTTCATTGGTATGTCCGGCTTCATATCCTTTTGGATCCAGATTAACTACCGCGCCAACTTTGATACATCCTGTCACACTCGCAATATTGGAAGGTTCAGTACTCAGGGCCACTCCAAATCCATTGTCGTATGAGGCGCCGGCAGCCTTGATTTTAAATTTGGCAATGAGATCAACCACTTTATTCTGGGCATTGGTGACGATCTTATAATTGAAATTCATGACCAGGTCGTTGCAGTCGTAATCACCATAAGAAGGCCATAAATCCTCAAAGGCATAGGTCGCAAAATCAATTTCATTTGGGTAGTATGAGTTGAAGGCCCTTGTTGGATCAGTAGGATAAGCATCAAGCGGATCGGCCACACCATCGCCATCGGTATCGACAATTGCCGGATTGACAATTGTAATTACCAATGTTTTGGTATCAGTGCCACCACTGTTTGTTGCAGTCAGGGTTACATCGGTTACGCCGGCTGATGTCGGAATACCACTGATTACATTGGTTTCAGGATCAAAAGTGAGTCCTGGTGGTAAACCGGAGGCTGTAAAAACAATTGGTTGTGTTCCCGATGCAGTTACCGTATAACTGAATGGTTGATTTTTGGTTCCGGAGGCAGTCAGCGGGCTGGTGATTTCTGGTCCCTGAACTCCGGCATTTATAGTTATGACAAGGATTTTGGAATCATTGCCATACCCGTTTGCCGCTGTAAGTGTAACATTTGTTACTCCTGCCTGCCCGGGCGTGCCATTGATGGTATTGGTAATTTGATTGAAACTCAGTCCCTGTGGCAGGTTACTTGCGTTATAGGTGATTGGGCCGGAACCGGTTCCGGTCACAGTATAGGTTGAAAACTGTTGCCCCTGGGTACCAGTAGCTGTTAATGAACTGGTAATGGTTGGAGGTGTTCCAACAGTCAATACCAAAATTTTATTATCAGTGCCGGCAGCATTTGTTGCCGATATTGGAATATTGTATGTTCCTGCAGTTGTTGGAGAACCCGTGATCTGATGGGTCACAGGATCATAAGATAATCCAGCCGGAAGATTGGAAGCGTTGTACGTAATATTACCCGTGCCGCTGGCTGTGATTATATATGTAAATGATTGATTAATAGTAGCATCGGCTGTAAGAGAGCTGGTTATGACAGGCGGCGAACCTGGAGAAGTAATAGTGAAAACCAATGTTTTATTGTCAGTTCCTACCATGTTATCAGCAGAAAGCGCAACATTTTTTACCTGGACAGTTGTGGGTGTTCCACTTATGGTATGGTTGTCTGCATCGTAGGATAGTCCGGCTGGCAAATTGGTAGCATTATAGGTGATTGGATCGGTGCCTGTAGCGGTAACCACATAAGGCGTGATGGGAGTCCCGACAACCCCGGCAGCAACCAGTGAACTTGTGATAACTGGCGGCAATGGTGCGCTGCAATCCTGGGCAGGAATAATAATTCCGGTGGTATGTTTGGTTACATTCGGACCATAATTCCCCAACTGCGGGTTGAAATTGGTAGACCATAAATCGATATATCCTGTAAAAACACTACTGGCAGCGGTCTGACTCTTGCCGGTCCCGGTTGCATGTATCTGCGATCCCAGTGAAGAGGGACCAGCTATGTTCCCCGATATATTAAATGTTCCCGTTTCAATAAGGCTCTGAAGTCCAAGGCTGCCATAACCCTGTCCGCTAAAGCTGATTTCTCCAGTTACTTTAAGATAGGCATTCGGACCGTTTACAAGACCTGGAGCGGCAGTTGTTCCGGTCACGATTTGCATTGCCGTACTCTTGGTGCTGTTAACGAACATCTGACAGTAATTGATAATTCTCCCGACATCCTGGGTTTGTGCATCGTTAATTACCGTTGTGTGGTATTCATTGATCAATAATCCCTTTACATTCAAACCATTCGAAATGGTCAGTGTTCCCCAGTTGTGTACGGTGGAACCTTCCTTGATGTTAAAAGTTTTGTTGCTGCCCGATTGTGCAAAATTGGCCGTACCGTAATTGTCAATATCTGCATAGGTGTTTTCGGCTGGACAGGTTATCGTTCCTGAAGGGGAGACGATAATCGTGCCTTGTCCTGAAAGCGTTTTTATATTTGCAGTTCCGCACACTCTGAGGAGTCCTCCGGTATTAACGGTAAGATATAAACTGGTAATGTTAACTCCTGGTTTAACAACCCTGACCTCTCCTGAATTGATAGTATACGTCCCATTTGTGGTAATCGGCGTTCCGGTATCGCAATCATTGCCCAGGGTGCCTTCAACAGCTTTTGTAACGCCAAAAGTGTAATTCAGTGCATTCCCGCTGATAGGAACTGATACATATTCGTTGATCCCTGTCGGGGATATTTTCCCAACATACAACGATTTCAGACGCGAAGGAACCCGCAATGTTGTTCTATATTGAAGGCTGGCATCCGTTCCGCCGGTGGAAATAAGTTTGCCATTTTTTGAGGGATCATCCTCAAAAACCTGGATAACAAAAAGTGTCTGATTCCCCGGATTAGCAACACCGATGTTAACAGTAATATTGACAAAACTTTCAAACTGAAAAGCTGGATCTACCTTCAATTCGGTGAAATGGGTCGGAAGGACAGGCGGGTTATCCGGACTCTTTTTCTTACACCCTGTTTGAAGTATTAATGCGCCGGTTATAAAAAACAATAAAACGACCGGATAAATGATTCCTTTAAATGTTCTCATGGGGATATCGTTTAATATTATGGATTCAATTGCAAAAATACGATCAGAAAAATGACAAATCAACCTATAATTAGTAAATGTAGACAATATTCTTTAATTTGCTATGAAAGTACCTTAATTCGTTTATCAATTGCAAATAATATTTTGACATTTCAGCAAAGTCCTCACCAAGATGGTGCTTATTAAATATTCGCTAACTTTGCATTCTTTATTATTGTTTGCCAATCTTTAATAACTTGACAAAAAAATCGACCGTTATTGTTGGTTTGAGTGGTGGTGTTGATTCGTCGGTAGCGGCGTTCCTGCTCAGGGAGCAGGGCTATGAGGTAATTGGTGTCACCATGGCCATTTGGGACGGTCAGTATAAATCAACAGGAAAGCATGCCTGTTATGGTTCCGACGAAGAGGTAGAAATTCGCGAAGCCCGGGAAGTCGCTGAAAAACTTGGCATACACTATCATGTATTCAACTGTTCTGTTGAATATAAACAGGCTGTAATTGAGTATTTTAAATCGGAATATCTGGCAGGGCGAACTCCAAACCCCTGTATCCAGTGTAATCAGCTGATCAAATTTGGCATGTTACCCAGGATGGCTGAAAAAGCAGGGATCAGTTTTAATTATTTCGCAACCGGGCATTATGCCCTTGTTGAATTTAGTGAAAAATACCAGCGTCATGTATTGAAAAAAGCGACTGACCTGAAGAAAGATCAAACCTATTTTATCCATCGCCTTTCACAGAATCAACTGCGGCATGTCCTGTTCCCGATCGGAGGGTTTACCAAACCCGAAATAAAGGAGTTGGCGCGTAAAGTTGGTATTACCACCGAAGACCTTGAGGAAAGCCAGGATTTTTATAGTGGTGATTACAAAGACTTGCTGGAAGTGCAAGAGAATCCTGGAAATATTATTGACTCAAAAGGTAAGATACTGGGTTATCACAAGGGGATCTGGAACTACACGATCGGTCAGCGAAAGGGACTTGGCATCGCCCACTCAGTGCCGCTCTACGTCATTGGCCTTGATAAAGAGGCCAACACGGTTACTGTCGGCATACGCGAAGAGACATTCAATGCTTCCTTCATTGTCTCAGATCTTAATTGGATTGCCCTGGCGAAATTGGAAAAAACTATGGATTGTACTGCCAAAATCAGGTCGGCACAAAAAGAACGCGAAGCACGCATCGAACCATGGGAAAACGGGGATGTCAAAGTCACCTTCTTCCATCCGAACGATGCAATTACACCCGGTCAATCAGCAGTGTTTTATGAGGATGATATTGTACTTGGAGGAGGGATCATTAAGAAACTGGCAAATTAACCTAAAATTCAAAGATCAAAACTCAAATTTTCACATTTACACATCAGCTCATTCTATTTATTATGAAACAAAATATCATAATTTTTCTACTTATTTTATTATCAAATGTTGTTTTTTCGCAAGAAATCAGAACCTCTGCCAGCGATCTTCAGGAGTACGTGACTTTCCTGGCATCCGACTCGCTGAAGGGCCGTAAGCCCGGTACGAAAGAAATTAACGTGGCAGCTACCTATATCCGGGATCATTTTAAATCGGCAGGGTTGAAGCTTCTGGGGGAAGATGGATTTCAATGGTTCGAAATCGTGACCGATGTAAAACTGGGGGATAAAAATGCACTTGCTCTTGGAGAATACGATGCCCTGCTTAAAAAGGACTTCATTCCGCTGTCATTTTCAACCAATTCAACAGTGAACTCACCTGTTATTTTTGCAGGATATGGGTTCGACATAGATCTCGACAGCCTCAAATGGAGCGATTATAAAGGAGTGGATGTGAAGGGCAAATGGGTCATGATATTCAGAGCAGACCCGGATCTTGACAATCCCGATAGTAAATTCATCGCATACGGTGATGTGCGGAGTAAAGTTTTGACCGCTAAAGACCAGGGGGCATCCGGGTTACTACTTGTTACTCCCAAAGGTGTCGACAAAGAAGATAAACTGATGCCGCTTGTAGTTGAAAATAATGAAGTTAAGGGAGGGATTCCCATTGTGAGTATCACCCGCGAATTTGCAGACAGGCTGCTAAAAAAAAGCGGTATAACCATCGACAGTCTTGAACGTATACTGGTATCTTCCAAGGCCCCAAAAAGTTTTGAAACCGGCGAAACCGTTATCGGAACCGTCGATCTGGTAGTTGAACATCAACGTACAGCCAATGTAATGGCATTAATTGAAGGCAGTGATCCCAAATTGAAAAATGAATATCTTGTCGTTGGAGGCCATTACGACCATCTCGGTTATGGTGGTAAGGGCTCCGGATCAAGAACCCCCGACACCATTGCAGTTCATAACGGAGCAGATGACAATGCCTCGGGAACCGCTATGGTAATGGAACTTGCCAAAAAACTTGCCCCGGAAAAAGGAAATATTAAAAGGAGTATTCTTTTTGTTACTTTCAGCTCGGAAGAAATCGGACTTTTAGGATCTAAATATTTTGTGAACCATCCTCCCGTGGAATTAAAAAAAATGAAAGCCATGTTTAATTTTGATATGGTTGGCCGGTTTGAGAAAGAGAAAAACTCGATTTCAGTAAGTGGAACAGGTACTTCAGTTGAAGCGGATTCAATTTTAAAATCGCTGGAGCAGAAATTGCCTTTTGCGGTGGTTCATTCTCCTGATGGATTCGGCCCTTCAGATCATGCCGCGTTTTATTCCTCTGACATACCGGTATTTTATTTTAATACCGGGGTGCACACCGATTATCATACACCCTTCGATGATGTTGAAAAACTTGATTTTGATGCTGAAATGAAAATTGGCGACTTTGCGGCAAGTGTTATCCTTGGGGTTGACAACCTTCCGGAAGCGCTAACATTTAAAGTTTCGGGTAAAAAAGAAAATTCGGGTCGTTCAGGCCGCCGGCTGAAGGTAACTTTAGGTATTATGCCTGATTTTGCAGGTACAGAGAAAAAAGGCCTGCGCATCGATGGTGTTACCAAAGATGGACCTGCCGATAAGGGAGGCATGAAGAAAGGCGACATTATTATCGCCATCAATGGCATGCAGGTCGGAAATATTTATGAATACATGTCACGTCTTCAAAAGCTAAAACTTGGTACGACGATTAGCGTGGAAATCATCAGGGAAGAAAAAAACCAGATTCTGATCATTCAACTCTGATTTTGATTTATGGATCTTCCATCGTTTTTTACCGAAACTTTTTTTCTCAAATTCATCAAATTCAGTATGGTGGGTTTTTCCGGGGTTTTTGTTGATTTCGGTATTACATTCGTCTGTAAGGAGTTTTTTAAAATCCAGAAATATCTGGCAAACACTTGTGGTTTCGTTATGGCGGCAACGTCCAATTATATTATGAACCGCATTTGGACTTTTCATAGTACTAATCCAAACATTGTCCTTGAGTTTACGAGGTTTTTTATCATTGCACTGATAGGATTGATGATCAACCTGTTGATCATCTGGGCCATGTCAGGCAAGTTCAAAGTAAATTTCTATATCTCAAAATTGGCAGCCACGCTGGTTGTGACACTTTGGAATTTTCTGATCAATGCCTATTATACATTCGCATAGATGTTGTCGATACACCCAGTAGGTCCAACGATCCTGACAGGGTGTATCGAATATACGCTGTTATGGTGTTTTGGTCATTGAAGCGGGAATCATGATGATGAAATCAGCTTTTCCCGCATCCGGTTTTGAAATGGTATCAATATTCTCCTGTTCAAGGCAGGTGATGGTAAGAATTTTCAATTCATAACTTGTTTTACGTATGGCCTGGTTCACATACCATACGATCCCCTGGTAATCATCGCTGTGATATGATCCGTTAAAATGCAGGAGTGTCTTTTGCCCGTAAGCCCCGTATTTCATAATGAAGTGTGCCATGGTAGCATCTTTCATCGCCTGAGCTTTCCCCAGGTTAGCAGTTAGATGTGCAGGCTGACCATCTCCTATGCTTTTTGCGATACTGGCATAGCATTCGAGCGTGTCGGGATATTTTACCGGCAGTGGTGCCATTAATCCCCGTTCAAGTGCATTAATGCTGTCGAGACCTTCAAATCCTTTCAGATTAACCAGCGCTGCAAAACGACGCGGAATATTTGTTGCCGCAAATTTAATCCCATTTTCACGAGCAAAGTCGACAATAGGTGCATAATTGCTCTTATAGCCCGGCCATAGCTTTGCCTCAGCTTCAAAATCCTTCTTTCTGATCAATTTTGAAATATACTCATTAATCAGCAATTGGTTATCTGATTCAAACATTTCAGCCCCGAGTATAAGTTTTTCTTTCTTTTCCGCATACATATCTTTTGTCAGTTCAAGCTCCAACCAATGACAGATAGGATTGTTGTGCATCTCGCCAAAGAAAACAATATCAGCATTTAATGCTGCTTTGAGAAGGTCGTTGTATTCGGCTGTCTTGCCTTTGGCATTGTATATCATGTATGCCGGTTTGTCGCTCTTCATTGAAAGAAGGGGCAACAGAAAGAACATCAATAAAATAGGATAGAATTTTTTCATTGTGAGAATTTTCTTTTTAGAATTTTGATTACCAGTTTGAAATTTTGCATTTTGCATTTTGATCTTTGAACTATTTCTTAAGTCCTTTCTCAATAAATGCCAGTGGTAACAAGGTTGCCATGCCCTCAATAACATATACATGGCCATTTTGACCACCCAGAATGAGCCTGATTTTATTATTGAACTTCATCTCATATTCTAAAATGGCCTGCCTGCAAATTCCGCATGGAGGCACTGGGTCGGTTACCTCAAATGAGTCAGCTTTTGCACTGATGGCAAGAGCTTCCATGGAAACATCCGGATAATTTGCAGCAGCAGTAAATACAGCTACTCTTTCAGCGCAGGAGCCTGCAGGAAATGACATGTTTTCCTGGTTGCTTCCGGAGTATATGATGCCGTTTGCCAATCGTACTGCAGCTCCCACATGGTAATGCGAATAGGGAGCATAGGAGCTATGAGTTGCTTCTTTTGCCTTTTCAAGCAATTCCCTGTCAGCAAGGGCTAATTCTGCCATGGAATTATATACCAGGTAGTTAAAAGAGTAGGTGATCTCATTCATTTGATATAGTTTAATTTACACGCTGGTCAGTCGGAATCTGGTCATTGACATCAGGAAGCATGATTGAGTCTACTCCGAAAAGTCCGATTTTCCGCTAAATTGCCTTTTCGGAGTGGACTCATGATTTAATTCTTAATGTATGGCATTTGATTTTATCTGGATTATTCATCAATACTTTCATCCTCATCATCAGCATTGACGGGAATTTCAGGTTTTGTCTGTACATATTTCCCGGAAAGGATAGCCGAATACTTCTCAGGGTCATTAATTGTGGTAATAGCTGTTGCCAAATCGGGATCATCCTTCAGTGTTGCCTCAATTTTACCTTTCTGGTAAAAGTATCGGGTCACGATTTCCATTTTCAGAAGTTCAGTCACTTGTTCTTTATATTTTTTCAGATCATCAAGTTTATCAGCATCCATACGACTTTTCAGGTGATCATATTCTTCATGCATGGCATCAAAATAGTTTTCCTTCATCGCCTCGTTTTTCAATGCCTCAAGCGCTCTTTCGCTTTTTGTTGTGTAATTGTAATCTTTACCCTTGATGTATTCAAGAAAGTTGCTGTAGATAGAATCATTGATCTCAAAAGTGCTTGCAGAGGAAATGGAAGGGTGTTCACGGGTATATGCCGTGGCAAAATCAAAAATGAGATACCGGCCATAGAGGGCGAGGGCAAGATTGCTGAATCTCCGTGGTTTTGTGAGAATATCGGGATTTATACCTCCACCATCGTAAACAGTCCGGCCATTTTTTGTTTTGAAGGCACGGATCAAAGAATCGGGAATCTTACCAAATGTTCCGTCTGTCTTTTTGTGTGCGTAGTCAATCGCCTGGATGCATCTCCCGCTTGGGATATAATATTTGGCCACGGTAATTTTCATCTGAGCGTTGTATGACAGGGGAACAACGTTTTGAACCAATCCCTTTCCGAAAGTGCGTTGGCCGACGACAACAGCACGGTCAAGATCCTGCAATGATCCTGCAAGGATTTCGCTCGCAGAAGCGCTTGAATGATCTACCAGCACTACAACAGGAATGATCAGATCAACGGGCGGATTCATGGTTGAATGTATCCGGTTTTTATCTGTCATTTTTCCCTTGGTGCTCACAATCTCCTGCCCCCGTTCAACGAAAAGGTTGGCAATATCAACTGCTTCATTTAGCAAACCGCCACCATTGCCTCTCACGTCAAGGATGATGCCCCTCAGGTCATTTCCCTCCCTGAGTTTAAAAAAGGCCTGACGCATCTCTTTGGCGGCATTTTGGGTAAAACCAGTAAGCTTGATGTATCCGGTATGTTTATCCACCATGCCATAATAGGGAATGTTGTCGATTTTGATGATCTCGCGGGTGATAACTTTTTCAATAGGTTTGCTTTCTCCATCCCGTTGAATCTGCAGGGTAACGGTCGTACCTGCCTGCCCCTTAAGATAGGAACTGACATCATCATATGTTTTTCCTTTTGCCTGTTTTCCATTAATTGCCAATATTTTATCTCCTGCCATCAGGCCTGTTTTTTGAGCAGGGGAGCCTTCATATGGTTCCGATATCACGACAAATTCACCTTGCTGGTGAATTAAAGCGCCAATTCCGCCATATTGCCCTGTGGTAATAAACTTGTAATCCTCGACCTGTGACTCGGGAATGAAATTGGTATAGGGATCCAGGGATTCAAGCATGGCGTTGATTCCGGTTTGTGTGAGTTCACCAGGGTTGATTTCATCCACATAATCCTGGTTGAGTTCCTTGATCAAATTAGAATAAATATCAAGATTTTTCATAATCTCAAAACCCTGCTGATTTGGCGCCTGTCCAAAAGCACCCAAACAGCTGATAAGAGTATATAAAACAATCAACCCTGTTGAAGCAATTAAATTGATATTCCGCATCTTCACTTTCATCATAGAAAAACTAATTAATTTGAAAATCACAAATCTTCCTGGTAATTCGTCATTTGTCACTTGTCATTTGTCACTTGTCATTTGTCATTTGTCATTTGTCATGGTACTTCATCAATCCCGCTTCCTCCCCATGGATGGCATCTGCCAATACGCTTAAGCGCCAGCCAGCCACCCCGGAATGGACCATGTTTTCGTATGGCTTCGATTCCATAAGCCGAACAACTGGGTGTGTAACGGCACGAAGGCATGAGATAAGGCGATATGGCCCCCTGATAAATCCGGATCAGCAAAATGAAAAAACTACCCAGTAACTTTTTCATTCTCTTCAGTTAAACGTTGTAAAAGTAAGATTATTTTTACTTGGATCAGGTCGAAAGACACTATTTCTTTGGCTGTATAGGTGATGCAGACCACCATTTGCTTTTCTTTTTGCGCGAGGGAATTATAAATAATGTATTTGTTAATACGGTACGCCTCCCTCATTCGCCTCCTGATCAGGTTACGGTGCACAGCCTTCCGGAAGTTATACTTTGGAACGCTCATAAGTACCTGAACAGGATATGATACATCCAATGATGTTACCATCCAGGTAACCCGGAAAGGTTTCAGGTGAAAAGTTGAACCGCCGGCAAATAACTTGCCGATAATCCGATGACTGCTGAGTCGCTCATCTTTGGAAAAAGTTTGCCTCATAATTTATCCCGGTTTCCCTGTAAATAGTAAAAGGCACAAACATATTAAAATGTAATGATTACTTCTTTTTGCACTCACATTGGAGGAAAAGGTCAATGGCCATGGTCATTGAAGGCGCTGTTTGGGTTGGCGCTTCCACATTGAGTGTAAGGCCGGCCTCCTTTATGGCTTTGTGAGTAGAGTTACCAAATGCCCCAATGGCGGTATCACCCTGCACGAAATCGGGATAGTTTTTGAAAAGTGATTTTATGCCCGACGGGCTGAAAAATATAAGCATGTCAAAATTACGGATATCCAAGTCGGACAGGTCGTTGGCCAATGTACGGTAAATTATTGCTTTCTTGTATTGAATTTTATTTTCTTCAAGCATCTTAGGGATTTCCTGTTTATGAATATCGGAGCAGGGAAGCAGGAATTTCTCGGTCTTATGCTTTTTGATCAGTTCCATCAGGTTGGCAGAACTTTCCTTGCTATGGAAAATTTTTCTCTTTCTGAATTGAACATATTTTTGAAGGTAATAGGCTGTGGATTCAGAGATACTGAAATATTTCATGGTTTCAGGCACTTCAATCCGCATCTCCTTGCACATTCTGAAGTAATGATCTACTGCATTGCGCGAAGTAAAGATCACCGCTGAATAATCGAGTATGTTTATCCGATCCTTGCGAAAGTCCTTTGCCGGAATTCCTTCAATTATGAAGAACTTGCGAAAAGTAATATTGACATTAAATTTCCGTGCAATTTCGCCATAGGGTGATTTTTCAAAATCAATTGGCTGAGGCTGGGAAACGAGAATATTCTTTACTTTCAAGGCCGTAAGGTATTTGGGTTCATCATCCCGAAATACTTAGCCACCTGCGGAGTTCGCGTGATTGACCATGAATTTGATAATAACCAGCAGGGGTAAAATTTCGAGGCTGCAAAGATACACAAATAAAAATAAGTACGAAAACTTCGTCAGCGAAATTCCGATAACAAACCCTTTCACAAACCTAAAGACATATATTAATGTTACGATAATCAGGCATAAATATAAAATAAAAATTGATTTCAGGTAAAGGTCAAGAATTAATCCAACAAGCAGAACAGGTCCGGTGAATAGCGAGAAAATCAGCATGTTCAGCAAATACCTGTAAGTTACATCCCTGGTTTTAAAAATAATTCCCAGAAATCGGATCAGCGCCACTTTGACAGTTTGAAAGACAATGAAGATGATCAGGAGAAACCAGAAAAGCAGCAATCCGTTAAAATAGGGGAATGTTAATCCCAGGATTTGTCTATTGATTTCATAGAGCAGCAGTGAAAACGCTAAAAGAAAGACTACTCCCATGGCAACCGCGACCCTTTCCTTGAAAAGGTTTCCATCACGGGATAATTGATTTATGAAACGTTTTGAAAATGGCGCCCTGAATATCTGTTGCATGCGATTATAATAAAATACCCGGGCCCAGGTGATAAGTATAATGCAGAAAATAATGATGGCCAGTATCCAGTCAGGGTGAGTGGGTCTTGCTACCTTTACTTCGAATTTTCTGTGATGTAACTGACTGGCTGTAAAGATAGACTCAGTGTAGCCGGATTTGGGAATTACCTGACTCTGCATTGAGAATGTTGTATCCGGGGAGGCGTGGATTCTGCTCATGTTGGAATTATTTGCTGGCTGTCCTGCAAACTGAAGAAATCCCAAAGTTTGTCGGCTGGTGGATCTGCAATAACCAAAAGGAGCTCTTTTTTCACCGGATGGATAAATTCAATTGAACGTGCATGCAGGTGTATGAACCCACCTGGATTGGATCTTGCGTATCCGTATTTCAGATCACCTTTAATTGGGCATCCCATTGCGGCAAGCTGTGCCCTGATCTGATGATGACGACCTGTAAGAAGTTGTATGGATAACAGGTAATATAAATCGCTTTTGCCAATAATTTTATAGATCAATTCGGCTTTTTGTGAACCGTTTACTGGTTTATCATAAACAGAAGATTTGTTTTTTTCTTCATTACGGGTCAGGTATTGTGTAAGATGGGCTTCCATTTCTGGCGGTTTGTTCTTCACGATGGCCCAATAGGTTTTATGCATTTCGCCATCCCGCAACAGCATGTTCAGCCGCGTTAATGCTTTCGATGTACGGGCAAATACCACCGCTCCGCTCACCGGCCGGTCAAGGCGGTGCACAACACCAAGGAATACCTCTCCCGGTTTGTTGTATTTCTTTTTTATATAGCCTTTCAGTATTTCGCTGAGGGGTTCGTCACCTGTTTTATCTCCCTGAACTATGTCGGAAGGTTGCTTATTAAGGATAAGCAGGTGGTTGTCTTCGTATAAAATATCCTGATCAATACTGCTCTTTCTCATTTGGGAAGTCGAGGGTTTTCACATCATGGATATAGGTATTCACAGCGCCACGAATCTCCTCGGAAAGATTATGATATCGCCGGAGAAACCGGGGTGAAAATTCCATGGTGATTCCCAGCATATCATGTAGCACCAATACCTGCCCGTCTACATCCTTACCTGCGCCAATTCCGATAATAGGGATTCGAAGGGCTTTGGTTACGATGCCTCCGAGTTTTGCCGGTATTTTTTCGAGAACGATGGCAAAACAACCTGCTTTTTCAAGCAGGTGTGCATCTTCAAGAAGCTTGGCTGCCTCTTCCTCACTGGTTGCACGAACTACATAGGTTCCAAATTTATGAATTGACTGGGGGGTCAGTCCGAGATGACCCATCACCGGAATACCGGCAGATAAAATCCGGTCAACTGATTCTATGATTTCCTTGCCTCCTTCCAATTTTACCGCATCTGCTCCGGCCTCCTTCATGATGCGAATGGCTGAATTGAGCGCCTCCTTTGAATTCCCCTGGTAGGTTCCAAACGGCAGGTCGACTACTACCAATGCACGTTTAACAGCCCGTACGACCGACGATCCGTGGTAAATCATCTCGTTCAGGGTGATGGGCAGGGTGGATGCATGTCCGGCCATAACGTTCGAGGCTGAATCGCCAACCAGAATCACATCAATACCCGTCAGGTCAAGAATTCGCGCAAAGGAATAATCATATGCGGTGAGCATCGCTATTTTTTCACCCTTGTTTTTCATTTCCTGGATCACATGGGTGGTGACTTTGGTCACATTCCTGAATGATATGGCTGTTGACATAATATTAAATTGAATAGCAAAACTACAATATTTTTATGTACTTTTGCCAATTATCAAAATTCAACCCGCATGCGCCCTGTACGCTATATTATTCTGCTGCTGCTGCTGTTCATTTCTGCACTATACTCGTGCAATAAGGATTTGAATGTTAACGCCGACTGGAAAGATGTAACGGTAGTATATTGTCTGCTTGATCAAACAGATGACACAACGTTTCTTAAAATTACCAAGGCCTTTTTAGGTGAAGGCGATGCGCTGATGTTTTCCAAAATTCCTGATTCCAGTAACTATCCTGATAAACTGGAAGTCAGGCTGGATGAATATAATGATACAACCTTCGTAAAATCCTATCCTTGCGATACCATCACCATCCACAATAAGGAAAAGGGTGATTCTGTTTTCTACTATCCTGACCAATTAATGTATTTTACTGCTGCACAGCTGAAACAAGAATATACCTACAAGTTATTTATACGGAACAAGAACACCGGAAAAGAAATTACCGCTCAGACCAAACTTGTTCATGATTTTGAGATAAAGAAACCCCAGTCAATTGCCAGTTTCCCTCCGGGTCAAATGTTTGAAGTCAACTGGACCCCGGCCCAGAAGGGGAAGCGTTACCAGTTGCTGATTCGGTTTTTTTATACTGAATCCACGGTAGCACACCCGATCGTCACCACCATGAAATCGTTAGATTGGCTGGTTTTTAATGATGTAAAGGCTATTGACGATGAAACTACCTATCCGTTTGATCTCTATTTCCCCGGAGATGCCTTTTACTCAGTAGTGGGCGCAAATATCGATACCAATTCTTTAGTTACGCGGCAGGCGCATCATTGCTACTTTGTTTTTTCTGTTGCGGCATCAGAACTCAACACCTACATGGAGGTCACAGAACCCTCACTGTCACTTGTACAGGAAAAGCCACCCTATACCAATATCGTGAATGGCATTGGCCTCTTTTCCTCCCGCTTTATTAAATGGTCCGATTCACTTGACATCAGTTCACTTACAAAAGCAGAACTTAAGGTGAACACTCACACCAGCGACCTGGGCTTTTGACAATTTTCAATTCCTCGCTATTTCGCTTCCTCGCTATTTCGCTACCTCGCTATTTCGCTATTTCGCACTCCTGTCTTTTTGTCACATTGCTGACATAAAAATGTTTTGGCACAATGATTGACTTATTCCGGTCAAATTCTAATGAAATTATTGTTTATTTGAAAGGAGATTTTAATATGGCTAAAATTATTGGTATTGATCTTGGAACCACCAACTCCTGTGTGGCTGTGATGGAAGGCAACGAACCTGTTGTTATACCAAACAGTGAAGGGAGGCGTACAACTCCTTCGGTTGTCGGATTTACTGATAGCGGCGAACGAAAGGTCGGAGATCCCGCTAAAAGGCAGGCAATCACTAACCCGAAAAACACTGTTTTTTCGATCAAACGGTTTATGGGTGAAACCTGGGATCAGGTACAAAAGGAAATTAAACGGGTGCCCTTTAA